>MWVW01000026.1_pt1 | contig 36287 bp, 36 predicted proteins | sample 1047191 | NCBI WGS metagenome assembly MWVW01 (sample SAMN06349985, study PRJNA376086) | soil metagenome | isolation source: MtG22-5 sample Antarctic (ecotone) | place: Antarctica
AAATTTAATGCCTCTTCGCATCGACCATTAAAAATGATATAAGGAGTTAGTTTCATTGTTTTAGTTTTTATTGGTATTTGTATCTGGTTTATTTCCTATTGTATCTGGCTCGGTTATGATGGGCTGGCCGGTTAGCGGGTCTTGTGTAATGCTGTCTCCTACTGAATCAGTTTTCTTTGCCTCATTATTACAGACATTCAAAACAAAAATTATTACAAGAGAAAAAATAATTTTTTTCATGGTACTTTAATTGTTTTGTGCTGCTGTTTGTCGGCACTCTTCAATGATCTGATCAACCTTTTCTTTGGTCAGATGCTCCCTGTAAAATTTGCCCAACTGCATCATGGGTGCGTAACCGCAGGCGCCTAAACATTCCACTATCTTTAAAGTAAACATCCCATCAGCAGTAGTTTCTCCTACACCAATATTTAGTTTCGATTTTATGTAATCAATAATCGCATCACTACCGTTTAGCATACATGGCCCGGTCTGGCAAACTTCAAACAAATATTTACCAACAGGCTTTAAATTATACATACTGTAAAAAGTAGCTACCTCGTAAACTTCGATAGGCTTTAGACTCAGTAACGTTGCCACATAATCCATAGCTTCCACACTTAACCAACCCGCATTTTCATCCTGGGCGATGTGGAGTAAAGGGATCAATGCACTTTTTTGCTTGCCCTGCGGATAGCGTGCAATGATCTCGCTAACCTTAGTTAAATTTTGCTCTGAAAACGGGATCATTTAAATATTTATTTACGAATTCAGTGTACTCCTTATAAATTAGTTCAGATTCTTCACCAAACTGTTTTAAACTTATCTTTCTTACAATTTTTTCAACCTTTGTCGGATAGAATCCTTGCTTTTCAATCCAAAATAGTCGTGAAAGTTTTTCTTGCAGCTCGTATTTTATATCATAAGGATTAATCATCAGCATATCAGCAAATTACTCATCCATCCATTTCCCCTGCAATCAAATTCAAGGAGGAAATTACGATGATGGCATCACTTAACATACTTCCCTTTACCAACTCTTCAAATGCCTGGTAATAAATAAAACATGGGCGGCGGAAGTGCAGCCTGTACGGTGTTCTTCCTCCATCACTGATTAAATAAAACCCTAACTCCCCATTACCGCCTTCCACGCAATTATATACTTCACCGGGTGGTATATCTATTTCACCCATCACTATTTTAAAATGATAGATGAGCGCTTCCATTTTAGTGTAAACATCTTTCTTCTCCGGTAAATAATATTCAGGTACATCTGCATGAAATATAGTTGCCTCATTGCCTTTAAAATCCTGTATTTTTTTGTACGCCTGTTCTATGATTAATAATGATTGCCTCATTTCCTGGTTGCGTACCAAAAACCTGTCGTAACAATCACCTGTTTTACCTACCGGAATTTCAAAATCAAAGTCCTGGTAGCTGCTGTAGGGTGTATGTACACGGACATCATAATCAACACCAGCAGCCCGTAAATTTGGACCGGTAAAACCATAATTTAATGCCCGTTCAGCGCTTATGGGGCCTACATTAATAGTCCGCTCCATAAAAATACGATTGCGTGCAAACAGATTTTCAAACTCTGTTAATACATCCGGGTACTCTTTTAAAAACTTTTCAAGTTTGGTGAAAGCGATATCATTGAAATCCCGTTCAAAACCACCAATACGCCCAATATTAGTTGTTAACCGCGAGCCGCACACTTCTTCCCAAATCTCATAGATCAGTTCGCGGTATTGCATTACATATAAAAACCCGGTGTAAGCACCGGTGTCTACTCCCACAATAGAATTACAAATAAGGTGATCGGCAATGCGAGCCAACTCCATTATAATCACACGCAGATAATCGACACGTTTTGGGGTTTGAATGCCTAATAATTTTTCGCAGGTAATATGCCAGCCCATATTATTTATTGGGCTGGAACAATAATTTAACCTGTCGGTAAGTGGCGTGATCTGGTATAAAGGACGGCGCTCCGCAATTTTTTCAAAAGCACGATGAATGTATCCTACTGTTTGCACAGCCGAAACTATTTTTTCACCATCTAACTCCAATATATTCTGGAACACTCCATGTGTAGCGGGGTGCGTAGGGCCCAGGTTTATCCTGGTTGTTTTTTGTTCTATGCTGCCAGCAGGTAATGAAATGTTTTCTGTTGTCATGCCCCATTCCGCCTCAGGCGAAGAGTTTTGCCCCATCCCTAAAGGGGTGTATGAAACACTCTTTAGTTGACGAAGAAACGTTTTTAATAATAAGATACTATATAACTTGTGTCAAATTCTCTCTTACTTCATATTTCTTTATTCCTTGTTTCCGTCCGACCGAGTCATGCGGGCGGGCTTATTCGATATTTTTCTCCGCCTCGCTAATTGTTGTTTGTGATACTTCTTCCTGTGTATTCCCAAAACCTAAACTGCCTCCTCTTCCAAACATTTCATCATCTTTATCAATCCTGGTTTGATCTTCCAAAGGAAACTCTTTACGCTGAGGAAAATAATCCATCTCATCTACATTTAAAATACGAATGAGATTTGGATGCCCAACGAAATTAACCCCGTAATAATCATAGGTTTCTCTTTCCATCCAATTGGCTGCAGAAAATAATTTGGTAGCTGAAAATACATCAGGTTTTTCAATGGGCGCAAATACTTTAAATCTTATACGAATATTATCTACAAGATTGTGTAAATGATAAACCACTGCTAATTCTCTCCCCTTGTAGGCAGGATAGTGTATGGCTGTAAGATCTGTGAGGAATCTAAAATTCAATTGTTTATCATCATATAAAAATTGTAACACTTTAAGGTTTTGATCTTTCGGCGCTTCAAAAGTGAGCATGCCATATGGTTCTTCAAAATTGCTTACTCCTTCACCAAATTTTTCAATCAATCTTTGCTTAACGATGTCGTTAGTTAGAGCCATAACTTTTGAGCTTTGAGCCTTGAGCTACGAGCTTTGAGCTACGAGCTTTGAGCTACGAGCTTGAACCCGTTGGCTCACAGCTCGAAGCTAATGACTCACAGCTTCTACTGTATTCCGTAACTTTCTAATAATTTTTTATAGTGGTCACCATTTCTACGGCGTAATTCTTCTTTGCCTATTAAATCCTGCACCCTTATTATACCATCAATAATTGCCTCAGGACGGGGCGGACAACCAGGCACATATACATCAACGGGAACAACCTGGTCAATACCCTGTAATACACTATAACTATCAAAGATGCCACCGCTGCAGGCACATGCACCAACTGCCATTACCCAACGGGGTTCTGCCATTTGTAAGTAAACCTGTTTTACTACCGGCGCCATTTTTTTGGCAATAGTACCCATTACCATTAAAAGATCGCACTGTCGGGGAGAAAATCCTACACGTTCCGAACCAAACCGTGCAAGGTCGTAATGAGAAGCCATCGTGGCCATAAATTCAATACCGCAACAAGAGGTAGCAAAAGGTAAAGGCCAAATAGAATTTTTTCTTGCTAAACCCACGACATCACTTAATTTTTGTGCGAAAAAACCTTCTCCCTGGTACCCTTCAGGCATATCTACCCAGCTCACATCTTTTTCAAGTGGCTTTTCTGTTATATTATATGAAACCGGACGAGCCATAAAAAAAATAATTTAATAATTAGCCAATTTGCTAATGTGCTAATCTATTCAATGCTAACAGTGCTTTTCATTGGCACATTATCTCATCAGCATATTATCACATTTAATCTTCCCACTTCAACGCACCTTTTTTTACAATGTAAATAAACCCACATAAAAAGAAGCCGACAAACATCAAAACTGCCCAAAAACCGCTCCAACCTAAAGCTTTAAAATTAACTGCATAAGGATAGAAAAAAATAACTTCTACATCAAACAAGACAAAAAGGATAGCTACTAAAAAATATTTAATGGCAACGGGTTGTCTTGCTTCACCATGGCTTTCTATACCACTTGCAAATGAGGCTAATTTATCACTTGTCTTTCTTTTTGGACCTAACAAATGAGTTACTACCATCAAAAAGGTGATCAACCCAACAGCAAATAACAATTGTAAACCGATAGGAAAATAGCTAACCGCATCATTCACATTCGTAACATCGGTTTGTAATAAGTGAAACATTAAACCTTATTAAATGGCATTCAAAAATAAGCTACGTGAGGCAATTGTTATTTTAATATTTACGAAATTGATTAAGAAAAAACCCTTCATAACTGAAGGGTTAAAAAATTTAAATTAAAACCTAATCTTTTTTCTTTGTCTTTGTCTTACTATCTGCAGTTTTTGTTTTTGTTTTTACCGGAGTTTTGTTTGTTGGTGGAGTCTTATTTGTTGGCTTTACTGCGGGAGTGTTTAAAACTTTTAAGATATTCTGCAAAGTAGCATGTTGCGGATCAAACTCGAGTCCTCTTTTTGTATAACTAATGGCTGTCGCCTTATCCTTTTTAATGTTATTATTATAACCTGCCAAATATAAACTTGCTTCTACTCCAGGACCTCTCCACCTTACTTTATCTCCGGAAGCTAATTCAAGTGTTTTTTCATAAGCAGGGATTGCCAGTCCTTGCTCCAGTGTAGTATCGATAGCTGCAAGAGACTTAGCTGTCCAATAGTAACCATACAAACTGTCAGGAAAAGCACTGCTATACGCTTTAAAAACACTGTCCGCACGAACAAAGTTTCCACCTTGATAATAAGGCAGACCTATCTGAAATAATTGGGCAGGATTTGGTGTTGGATTTAATTTATACATCTCTAACCTTATGTCACCTTCGGGGATTTTTCTATTACTGGTTTTCGCCCATTCCAATGCCTCGTTTAAAATAGCCATTTTATTTGCCCTTGATGTATCCTCGCTTGCTGCATCCAAATAGATCCCAATAACCTGGTCAGGATAATCTTTGGAATAAACATCAGCCTTCAGAGAATAATCCTGTGCAACAATATCTTCCTGTTTTGCATTAGCAAATAATGAGTCAACAAATCCTTTTGCTGTAGCAGTATCTCCTTTAGCCAAATACGAGTAAGTAAGCAAACGATATAAATTAGCGCTTGCCTGGTTGCCCACCTGGCTTAAAATATTTTTTCCTATGGATATAGCTTCATCGTAATTTTTTTGTAAGAAGCTTGCCTGTGCTTTAAAATAATCATTTTGTACACTAGGATCACTGGCATTAATATATTTTTGAGCAAGTGCATTAGCCGCAGCAAAATCCTTCTTATATAATAGCTGGTAATTGTATAGGCTATTATAAGCAGGGGCAAATTTGGGATCAGCCGTTATAGCCTTATTCAAATGCTGATCAAATACATCCCAGTTACGCTGCGTTTGATAGATAAGGGCCATCCTGTAATTGGCTAAAGCCGGATTAGCTGGCAAAGCTTTCATATAATTAGTAACAGCCTGTCCGCCGTCTCTTGCCTTACGATAAGCATTACCAAGATTGATAAAAATGTCAGCATTATTAGGCGCTAATGCTGCAGCTGCGTTTAGCTTAGCAATAGCATACGCTACATCGCCCCCTTTTGATTCAATATTGGCACGACCTATTGCATTTAAAACTATTGGATCATCCCCTTTTTTAGCTCTACTCAAGCTTATGGCCGTTTCAAAACGTTGGCGGGCCTCATTAGTCTTTCCTTCCAATAATTCCACATGACCCATGCCCACTAAAACCATTGGGGCATTACCATTGGATGTCAATGCTTTTTCATATACCTGGCGGGCTGCGGCAATATTTTCAGTAGCAATGTGTGTTTGCCCCAACCAATAAGTTGCCTCAAGATTATTGGGGTTCGAGGCTAACATTTTGTCAAATGTTGCTTTTGCACTGGCATTTCTTCCGGCATAGAAATGATTTATCCCCTCCTGGATTGATTGGGCGATGGCTGAAAGAGTAAAGAGTGCTGAGAAAAATAAAAGGCTGACTGATTTCTTCATTTCTGTGCTTTTTAAATGTTTCATAATAGAGTTAAAAAACTGTATTTTAGTTGATTTACTGGTTGTTAATGTTTACTCACTTAATGTAGCGTGCCTAAAAGTAAAATTTATTAAGGCCGGCATTAAATAAGCCCGTTTAAATATAAGCTGACCGCGTTGATTCGTCAAAAAATTAGCAAATGCATTACCGAGGCCATTGTGTTTTTCTTTTAGCACATATACCAAATCCCGTACCATTGGGTAACGGCGAAAATAAATATTTGCCTGTACAGGTTGTACAAACGCTCCCGGCTTGTTGGTACTTTCCAAATGAGCCAGTGTTACCTTTTCCAAAAATGACAATTGGGTAGAATCTTCTTTATTTCCCACCCAGTTTACCCCAACAAATCCTACAGCATTGCGGGTTTTTGCTACAAAATTTACCACTCCCTCACTACTTTCAGCAGCCACTACTTTTGGACTTAAGGTATCGCCTTTTAAAACTGAATCAATAATAAACCGCACAGTACTGGTAGCGCTCAAACCATCAAATACTGGAAGCAGGTCTTTGTTGAGCCTACCTGTCAAAAGATCCCTAATTTCCTGCATAGTAAATAACGAATCGGCAGATAATGGATTGACAATGATTGCAACTGCATCGTAAGCCATTACCATTTTTTTGGGAAGGACTTTCATAGAGTCAAGCATAAATTGTTCTTCATTTTTGGTATACCCACGGGTAGCAATTATCATACGAATGGAGTCAACACCAAGGTCGCGCAAACAAGCCGCTTCTGGTTTATAATGTGCAATGATCTTTGTTTGGGGATAAGAAGATTCATATACCTGGATTTGCGAATCAATAACCGGTTTGAATGATTCATCTACACTAATATGTATGGTTCCGCTATCTTCTGAATCCGTGGGCTCGTTTGGATCTTTATTACCACACCCCTTTAACATAATCAATATCAACCAACAATAGCTCAGATGCCCCCATCCCCTAAAGGGGAGTACCAGTTTCAAAGCATAAAATTCACTTTCGGGGGACAGGGAAGAAAGCGAGAATTTTGAATGCATACATTGTTTATTCCCTTTCATCCGGTAAAATAACTCTTTTTATAACCCCTGTAAATACGCCAAATACCGTAAATAGTAAATAATCCACCAATAAAATAGTCCAGCGTGGATGGCTCACGGTTAAAAACGTTTATATCTAATTTTTGATAAATAAAAAAGTAAATACCAATGATCACGAATATAGAACCCATTACATAATCCATAACAGATCGCATACGTGAAACCTGTTTTCGCCTGTTATTTTCATATTCTTCTATCATGCTCATTATTTTTCAGGGATGGCAATTTAAACAATTATTCTTCAATTGCTTGAAATGTGACAGGCTGGATAAACGTTATAGCTGTGTTGTGCACATTTGAATAGCGGGCTTCTATTTTGGCATTTTCTTTAATATACGCCCCCATAATTTTTGTTTTTATTTTCAAATAAGATGCCCAAAAAATGAGCTTTTGAAATTTCATTACCGGGTCATAGTTATGTTTATTGTTAGATGCATAAATAAAATAGTTTCCATAAAAAGATGAATAGCCCCATCCCCTAAAGGGGAGCATTAGCTTTCAAAGCGTAAATTCCCATTCAGGGGATAGGGGTAAAATCAGTTTTGTTTCAAACCTTAATTTTATGCCTGTTTCAAATTTGAAGTGTATGAAAATATTGATGGTATGTTTAGGAAATATTTGCCGGAGTCCGCTTGCAGAAGGCATCTTACAACACAAGGCAACTAAGGCCGGGTTAAACTGGGAAATAGATAGTGCCGGCACAAATGGTTATCATATAGGACAAGCACCGCATAAGTTATCGCAAAAAATAGCCAAGCTGAATGGCATCGATATTTGCGGGCAAAAGAGCAGGCAGTTTGTAAAAGAAGATTTTGATCGCTATGATAAAATTTATGCAATGGCTGATGATGTGATAGATGAAATCAAAATAATTGCGCAGGAAAAATATAATCCTGCAAAAGTTGATCTTTTATTAAATGAATTATATCCAGGTAAAGATCAATCGGTGTCCGATCCCTGGTATGGTCCTGAGCCCGGTTATCATGAAGCATACAAATTAATTAATGCAGCATGTGATAAGATCATTGGCAAATATGCCCCTCTGTCCCCTAAAGGGGAACTTAGATAGTTTGTTTCCCGACTTATCTTGCAGCCTATTCAAAAATTAAAAAAATAAGAAATTAAAAGTATGTCAAAAAGCACCCCTTTAGGGGATGGGGGCAAACCTTCCATTCCACAAGGCACCCGTGATTTTAGTGCGGATGTTGTTCGTAAACGCAATTTTATTTTTAATACTATCCAAACTGTATTTGAATTATATGGTTTTGAACCATTGGAAACACCGGCCATGGAAAACATCGAAACATTAATGGGAAAATATGGCGAAGAAGGTGATAAACTTATTTTTAAAATTTTAAATAACGGTTTAGATCATACTTCAAAAAAAGAACAGGCCATAGAAGAATTTAAAAAAATAACAGAAGGAAAAACTTCAAAATACATTACCGAACGTGCATTAAAATACGATCTCACCATTCCTTTTGCCAGGTATGTGGCCATGAATCACGGGCAGTTAATCTTTCCATTTAAACGCTATCAAATTCAACCGGTGTGGCGGGCTGACCGGCCACAAAAAGGACGTTACCGCGAGTTTTATCAATGCGATGCTGATATAGTTGGCAGCAAGGCTCTGATCAATGAAGTGGAGTTTGTCAATATTTATAATGAAGTATTTGAACGATTGCAGATTACAGGTTTCAGATTAAAAATTAACAACCGGAAAGTTTTAAGAGGAATTATGGAAGTGTGTGGAGTTGAAACAAAAGAAAAAGAAATTCTTGTAATTATTGATAAAACAGATAAGATCGGTATCAATAGAGTAAAAGAAGAATTATCTAAAGAAGAAATCGCAACTGAAAAATTAGATAAGCTATTATGGGTCTATTCATTTCAAGGCAGTAATGAAAATACACTTGACTTCTTGAAAAAATTTTTGATTAAATCTGAAATAGGTTTACAGGGTGTTACAGAATTAGAATTTGTTATCAATCAATCTGCAATCTGCAATCTAAAATCTAAAATCCATATTGACCTGACACTTGCCAGGGGCCTTGAATATTACACCGGCATCATCTTCGAAGCAAAAGCCCCGACACAGGTTAAGATAGGAAGCATTGGTGGAGGTGGAAGATATGATGATCTTACTGGCTTGTTTGGTGTGCCCAACATTCCTGGCGTTGGAATATCTTTTGGGGTTGACCGTATTTATGATGTGATGGAAGAACTCAACCTATTTCCCGAAACAATTGAACAGGGCACAAAGATTTTATTTTTAAACTTGGGGGAAGAAGAAAGCAAAACTGCATATCAGTTTTTACAACAAATAAGAAAAAAGGGAATTGCGGCTGAGATCTTTCATGAAGCGGCGAAGTTGGATAAGCAATATAAATATGCAGAGAAAAAAAATATTCCTTTTGTAATAACTATTGACAGAAAGGAATTAGAAACAAATTCCTGTTTGGTAAAAAATATTAAAACAGGTGAACAAAAAAATGTTGCTTTAAATGGTTTAGAAAACTTTCAATTTATTTAAAGGTAACCTGCCGACGGAGTTAAGAGAAGAGTCTGAAAGTTCTTGTAACAACAGAACAGTTAGTTCAGAGATAGCAGGCACTGTAAAAAAAGGATTGCAGATTAGTGATACAAAAATTAGTAGCATTGCTTGTTTCATAAAGCAGGCTTTGAGCCGAACTTGCGCTATCGGGAAAACAATGATATTATATTGTTATAAACCACATAGGGAAGAGTTGCGCATAGAAAAGACACATAGAAAATAGGTGGAAACCCTATGTTCCTATGTTTCTATTGTGGTTCACAATAAAACCTGTTTATTTTATTCTTCTATAGCCTGCATAGTTAATAGCAGAATCAAATTTTTCTTCTACTTCCGATGAAACATTTTTGTAACCTGCCCGAAAATTATCCCGCCGCAGTTCTCTCCAATACAAACCGGTCGAATCTCTTCCTTTATAAAAAAGCCCTCCTGCGGGATGCATCTTTGCAACATGGCGTTCTTCCATAATAGGTTGGTATTCTTTAGTTGTATCTGTAAGAAAAGCAAAATATAAAAACGCTCCGTTTTCATAGCTAAATACCTGTTGCTGATTGCCAGCACTGTCAATATTTTTTTTCTCACCCTTAAAACCTTTAGGTAAAAGCAATGCAATTGTTTGAGGTGTATTGTTATCCGTATAGTGAAATTCTTTTCTTTTAAATCCATTAAAAAGAGAACACGAAGAAGCTATTATTAATAAAAGCAAACAGTAAGTCTTTATCATCATAAAATGGTTTCAAAAATTATACTGGCGCCCTGCCCCACTCCTACACACATCGTTGCCAGGCCATATTTTGATCCGCGCCGTTTCATTTCATGTATTAACGTGGTGGAGATTCGAACACCGCTGCAACCAAGTGGATGGCCCAATGCGATGGCGCCTCCATTTACATTTACTTTAGCTGCATCTAAACCAAGGTCATGGATGCAGGCTAATGATTGAGAAGCAAAAGCCTCATTTAATTCTACCAAATCAATATTTGCAATGGAAAGGCTGGCACGTCTCAAGGCTTTTTGTGTGGCAGGCACGGGACCAATACCCATAGTAGCCGGATCAACACCCGCAACCCCCATAGCAATAACTTTTGCTACTGGGTTCAGTTCATATTTTTTTACTGCTTCTTCACTCGCCAATAACATAGCAGCGGCGCCATCATTCAAACCGGATGAATTTCCAGCCGTTACAGTTCCTTCTTTTATAAAAGCTGGGGTTAAACCGGCCAGTTTTTCAAGTGTTGTTTTTCGTGGATGTTCATCCGTATCAATTAATTTTTTATTTCCCTTTTCTGCGTCCACCTCTATAGGGACGATCTCATCTTTCCATTTACCCGCATACAATGCTGCAAAATATTTTTCCTGCGAGTACAAGGCAAATTCATCCTGTCTCTCACGACTAATGTTCCATTGTTTCGCCACATTCTCCGCGGTTTCTCCCATGGTGAATGGATAATGAACATCTTTCAATTTATTATTGACAAAGCGCCATCCCAGAGTAGTATCATAAACTTCTGCTGTACGTTGAAAAGGAGTTGTTGCTTTGGGCATCACAAAAGGTGCACGGGTCATGCTTTCCACACCACAGGCAATGATGAGTTCTGCATCTTCGCATTCAATTTGTCTTGCACCATCCATGATGGCTTGCAGGCCTGATGCACATAAACGATTGACTGTATTCCCCGGAACAGTTTCCGGTAAACCCGCCAGCAAAGCAGCCATGCGGGCTACATTGCGGTTGTCTTCGCCTGCCTGGTTAGCTGCGCCGGCAATTACATCTTCAATGGCAGCAGGATCAACAGTTTTATTTCTTGCTAACAATTCTTTAATAACATGCGCCAGTAAATCATCGGGACGAATTGAACTTAAAGCTCCGCCCAACTTTCCTATTGGCGTACGCACTGCATCTATTACATAAACATTTTTCATTTCAAATTTCCGATTTCAAATTTCCATTTCTGACTTCTGACTTCTAACCTTCTGACTTCTGGCTTCTGACTCCCAGCTCCAGACTCCCGATGGACCGTTTGCAAGAAAGATTTATTGGTAACGCTGTAAAACTATGCGAATAGAACAGATTTAGATTAATGAGAAAAAAAATTTGTTTTATTTAAAATAATTAATTCATCTTTCATTTGCAATTAGGAAAAAAGAAAAAGAAAATATACGAAAAGCTTTGAAACCAAAACCATATACCACACCTGATGCGAAACAGGCTCAATGTCTTTTTTATACCAGCTATTTTTAATGGTTAAAGCTTTTACTTTTCCAATATCTAAAAATGAAAAATACACAATCAGCTATTCCTATAATTGTCTTTTAAACTGCTTAATATATGGTTACTCAAATCTCTCTTGTTTTAAATTGATATTGTGTTTGTTTTATAATACAAGCGGGTAGCTTGTAAAACAATTATAACCATCAATATGCCTCCATATATAGTATTAACAACAATCGCTTTACTTATCGTTGCTTTATACAGCAACTGGGCCAGGTCGTATGTGTTGTTCCTTGGAGTGGTTTTTGTCTTTCTTGTTTCAGGTATCCTCACGCCGGAAGAAGTTTTAAAAGGATTAGCCAATAAACAAATAGCGATCATTTTTTTGCTGGTCCTGTTGGTATTCGGGTTTCGCAAAGCATTTGGAAATAACTTTTTTAATTATGTTTTTAAGCCTTCGCTTCGCCCAAAACAATTTTTGATGCGGATGATGCTTTCTGTTTGCTCTATCTCACCTTTTATCAACAACACGCCTATTGTGGCTTTTATGGTTCCTTATGTAAAAGACTGGCTTGACGACAAGCAATTGCCCGTATCCAAATACATGATACCACTATGTTTTGCTACCGTTTTAAGTGGTATGATAACGGTGATCGGTACTTCTTCCAGCCTTTTGTTAATTGGACTGATTAGTGAAGCATCATTACCTTCCTTATCGTACAAAGACTTTCTTTTTTTAGGAATACTCGTTACTATTACAGGAATTATATATTTATACACGGTAGGATATTGGATACTTCCCAATAAAAAAAGCGCTACCGTTGAGATGGAAGAAAATATAAAAGAGTATGTTGTTGAAACGATAGTTTTACCGCAATCTTATTTAATAGGAGAAACGATAACGAATGCTCACCTCCGGAATTTAAAAGACATTTATCTTTTTGGCATCAATCGTAAAGGTGTTTCCATCTCACCTGTTTCCCCCGACGAAATCATCTGTGAAGGCGATCAATTGTTCTTCTCCGGTCGAACCAATGCCATTGCGCAGTTAATGAAAAATGGGATCGGCATTTCATTACCTGATGCTGTTGCGCTGAATAAATACAATCATCACCATTGCGTTGAAGCCATTATTCCTGTCAACTCTTCTTTGGCTGGAAAAAAAGTAAAAGAAACTGATTTTAGAAAAAGATTCAATGCTTCAATCATTGCTTTGCACCGCCAGGGCAAAAGAGTAACCGGGTCAGTAGGAGAAACAGTTTTGAACGCCGGCGATCTCGTGTTGTTATTGGGAAATGAGAAAATGCCCGATAAACATGCCGATCTTTTTTTGCTGGTGCGTCATGATGTAGCCATTTTATCTCCGAAAAGGTCATTCGTCAGTAAATTAATTACTCTCTGTACCGTGGTCTTGTTGATACTTGGAATTGTTGGAATCATGGATCTTTTCATTTCTGCATCATTAGGCATTATTTTATTTTTTTCTACCAAAACACTAAAACTTCGTGATATAAGGACTGCTGTTGATTTTGACCTTGTTGTTTTATTAGTTGCCTCACTGGCCATAGGTCTTGCTTTAACAAAGTCAGGCGCAGCACAGCTATTAGCCGAAGCAGTATTGAGTTATGGAAGCGCTGATCCACGCATGGCCATTTTGTTATTGTTTGTCACCACCGTACTTATTACTGCAATTATTACCAATGCAGCAGTAATAGCAATTGTTTTTCCTTTAGCCCTTTCATTGGCCAATAATCTTCACATTTCTGCTACGCCTATGTTTGTAGCCATTGCTTTTGCAACTACCTGTGATTTTATGACACCTATTGGTTACCAATGCAACCTGATGGTATATGGTCCCGGCAATTATTCATTCAAAGATTTTTTTAAGGTTGGTTTTCCCCTAACTATACTTTACAGCACTGTTTGCTTATTTTTTATTTTCTGGTATTATAATTTGTAAATGATGAACTATATTTTTCCATTCGATACAAAGATCAGTAACCTGCAGCGTAAGAATATGATGATGCAGGAGCCGCATCTTATCTGGCTTACAGGCTTATCAGGTTCAGGTAAAACATCTCTGGCTCTAAGGCTGGAGCATTATTTATTTCATCATGGGTACAAAGCTTTTCTTTTAGATGGTGATAATGTGAGAACAGGATTGAATAAAGACCTTGGTTTTACAGAAGAAGACAGGAAAGAAAACCTGAGACGTATTGGCGAAGTGGCGAAGCTGATGCTGGATGCCGGCATCATAGTAATCTCTGCTTTTATTTCTCCCTACAAAACAGAAAGAAAGGCTGTTAAGGAAATTGTTGGTGAAGACCGTTTTATAGAAGTGTATGTGAACTGCCCGGTGAATGTATGCGAAGAGCGTGATGTTAAAGGATTATATCAAAAAGCAAGGCAAGGCATCATTCCGCACTTCACCGGTATCACCGCTCCTTATGAAACGCCTGCAACACCTGATATAGAAGTAAGAACCAATGAAGAAACAATAGACACTTCATTAGATAAGATTATTCATTTTATAGAGCCGTTAATACAACCTGATTTATGAGCAAATATTATTTATCGCATTTAAAAGAGCTGGAAGCAGAAGCTATTTTTGTGATTCGTGAAGTTGTGGCTCAATTTGAAAGACCTGCTCTTCTTTTTTCGGGAGGAAAGGACTCCATTGTTTTAACTCATCTATCCAAAAAAGCTTTTTATCCTGCCCGCATTCCCTTTCCCCTAATGCATATTGATACAGGTCACAACTTTCCTGAAACCCTAACTTTCAGAGATGAACTGGTAAAGAAATTACAAGTACAATTGATCGTTGGTTCTGTGCAGGAAAGTATTGATACAGGAAGAGTGCAGGAAGAAACAGGCATCAATGCCACCCGCAATGCCCTGCAAACAATTACGCTGCTGGATACTATTGAGAAATATAAGATTGACGCTGCCATGGGCGGTGCAAGAAGAGATGAAGAAAAAGCAAGAGCCAAAGAACGATTCTTTTCACACCGTGACGAATTTGGACAATGGAACCCGAAAAACCAACGTCCCGAATTATGGAATTTATTTAATGGCCGCAAACGGCCTGGCGAACAATTCAGGGTATTTCCTATCTCCAACTGGACGGAGATGGATGTATGGAATTACATACGCTCAGAAAAAATTGAATTGCCTTCACTCTATTTTTCACACATGCGAGAATGTATTATCAGGAATGGTGTGATACTCCCGGTTTCTCCTTACATGCCCTTAAGAGCGGGAGAAATTCCAAATATGATGAAGGTTCGTTTTCGCACCTGTGGCGACATGCCCATAACCGGCGCTGTCGAATCGGATGCTGAAGATTCTGAAACCATTTTTGCAGAGGTGGCTGCTTCAAGAGTTACGGAAAGAGGTGGCCGTGAGGATGATAAACGATCAGAAACATCAATGGAAGACCGGAAGAAAACCGGGTATTTTTAAGCCCCCTCTCCGCGAGGAGAGGGGTTGGGGGTGAGGCGAATCAAGCTGGTGAATGATTTGATTAACTTAATAGGGCAGTAAGATCGTTATTTAATTATTAAAAAGAAATGAGTTCATGAAGGAAGAAAATCAACTATTACGATTTACAACAGCAGGCAGCGTAGATGATGGCAAAAGCACACTGATCGGAAGACTTCTTTTCGATTCCAAATCCTTGTTTGAAGATCAGTTGGAAGCAGTAAAATTTTCCAGTGAGAAAAAAGGCTTCGATTATTTAGACTTATCTCTAATCACTGACGGATTAAGATCGGAAAGAGAGCAGGGCATCACTATTGATGTTGCTTATCGTTATTTTGCCACGCCCAAAAGAAAATTCATTATTGCAGATACGCCAGGCCACATTCAATATACCCGTAACATGGTCACAGGAGCTTCCACCGCCAACCTTGCCGTTATTTTAATTGATGCCCGAAAAGGATTAGTGGAACAGTCATTCCGCCATTCTTTTATAGCCACGCTTCTGCGCATACCGCATATTATTGTTTGCATCAATAAAATGGACCTCGTGAATTGGGATGAAAATATTTATGATAAGATCGTGGAAGAGTACAAAGCTTTTATTTCAAGGTTGGAAATAACAGATGTAAATTTTATTCCTATTAGTGCTTTGCTCGGAGATAACATCGTTGATCGTTCAAACAACATGCCCTGGTATGAAGGGCCTACCTTGCTTTATATTCTGGAAAATATTCACATTGCCAGCGATCATAATCATATTGACTGCCGTTTTCCTGTGCAATTAGTTATCAGGCCGCAGATACATGAACATCATGATTACAGGGGTTATGCAGGGCGGGTGCAGGGCGGTGTTTTTAAACCAGGTGATGAAGTAAAAGTTTTACCATCAGGTTTTACTACCAAAATCAAAACGATTGAATTGGGCGGGCAACAAATCGAAGAAACTTTTTCTCCTATGTCGGTGACCATGACACTTGAGGACTATTTGGATATTGGTAGAGGTGATATGATTGTTCGGCCCAATAACCAGCCACAAACAGAGCAGGACATTGATGCAACAATATGCTGGATGAATCAGAAACCTTTACAGCAAGGGGCCAGGCTCATTCTTCGTCAAACGACCAAAGAATGCAGAGCCATTTTAAAAAGAATACAGTACAAAATTGATATAAACACCCTTCATCGCGTAGAAGATGTTTCAGTCTTAGAGATGAATGATATAGCAAGGGTAAGCATCCGAAGTTCGCAACCTCTTTTTTATGATGCGTATAAAAGAAACCGGCAAACAGGAAGCATTATTTTAATTGACGAAGGCACTAATGAAACAGTGGCAGCAGGGATGATTTTATAAAGTACAGTTTACAGTTTGCGGTTTACGGTTAGCAAGTTCATTTTGTAAGATGTTTCTGATTTTGAATTGTAGAATTTAGTTTTAAATTTTCTCATTCTAAATTTCATATATAATGAAAAGTATCGAAGAATTATTGCAGCTTGCCATTGATGCAGCATTGGAAGCAGGAAAAAAGATTTTGGAGGTTTATGAGACAGACGATTTTTCAGTGGATATGAAATCGGACAACTCTCCCCTTACAAAAGCAGACAAAGTTTCTCACCAAATTATATGTCAATATTTATCTTCTTCCCAATTGCCCCTTCTTTCTGAAGAAGGCACCCATATTCCTTTTGAAGAAAGAAAGCGCTGGGAGAATTATTGGTTGGTTGATCCATTGGATGGCACTAAAGAATTCATTAAACGAAATGGAGAATTTACGGTGAACATTGCATTAATGAAAGGTGCTGCTCCCGTGGCAGGTATTATTTATGCTCCATGTCTTGATACTCTTTACTATGGCGCTAAAGAAACCGGAGGCTATAAAATTAAAAATGGAGATAAAACTACTTTACCAATAATTGAAAGATTACAATTGCAAGATTTATTGCAAAAAGATAGTGTAACCATTGTCGCTTCCCGGTCGCATAGCAATCCCGAAACGGAACAGTTCATCAGCCGTTTTAAAAACCATGAATTACAATCCATGGGCAGCTCTCTAAAGTTTATGTTATTGGCAGACAGTGCAGCTGATATCTATCCAAGGCTGGCCCCAACAATGGAGTGGGACACAGCAGCGGCTCATGCCATTTTAAACGCTATAAACAGGAAGGTCTATCAGGAAGATCTAAATTCTGAGCTGGTTTATAACAAGGCAAATTTATTGAATCCTTCATTCATTGCTTTTTAAATGCATCATAGAAGTTAAATAGAGAAAAGGGCAAAGAGCATTGATTATATAATGCAGAAACATTTCAACTATGCTCTTGCTGCTAAGGACTTAAAGGAACGCTTGTAAACTCGATTGTGCAAATTACCTAAACCATTTCGCCTTTCATTAGGTGACCTAACATTTCCTTAAAATTCTCCTTTTTATTCAAATGAGGAAGTGCTTCATTTGGTTCCGGTACATTCAAAAATCTACAAAGAGGTCCCCAGCCATCACTAACATCGTACACCAATAATTTATCTGCGGGTACATAAGCTTTTACATCTGCAATGTGCTTATTAAATATTTTTTCAGCCTCAGCTTTATCCTCAAATTTTCCCTGAAAGTGTACTTTGAAAATCATTTCTTTAGCCAGTTTCACGCATTTAATCACAGACCGGAGACGGGGATTAAAAAGAAGCTTGGATAGCATTGCTAATTTCTGGGGAAGGGTTTGAGGGCCTGCCTGCCAGATGGTGCTGAATACGCTGCTATGCCACTTCTCAAAAGGTCTTACAGTCAAAATTACTTTTGCGTCGGGATAGCGTTTCATGTGCTCTTTGTACCAGGGATAGGCAGGGAAATCCACGGTTGCCTGGAATCCATTATATAGTTCGTCCCACCTGGTGGTACCTGTTTCTTTCAGCGATGTCCAATAAGGAAGATTTTCCGGATGTACAAGAAGCTCCTTCATGTGATAAGTCTTTTTATAACCCAGCTTTTCAAGAGACTCTTTAAGAGTGTTTGTACCGGTGCGTGGTAGTCCGGCTCCAATAATTTTGATTGACATATTGAGGAGTTTTGGTTTAGAAAGCGTTACTTGATTCAGGATACTATTAACTTACTTCGATGAAAGGTATTAGACTGGCTGCTTAATTTATTTCTATAATAAAATATTTTATGGTAGCCTTTAATTACTAAATTTAGGAATAAATTTATAAGTAAAGTATTACTTCCACAGATTTTCTTCTGATTAATCAGTATTAACCTCAACTAATCTAACATGAAAAAGACGCACCTGCTTCTCCACTTTTTCCTATGTATATCTATCGTGTCATTCGGCCAGGCCAATGGTAATAATAAAGACTCTTTAACTAAAAAACCGCCTGTCCCAAAAGACAGAAATATGTTCGGTCATGGAATTCCGCGTGGTGTAACCATTAACTCCGAAGGTTTAAGCCAAGGTTATGTAATGTTTGCAGTTCCTAATTCTGCGTTAGTTTATCTTATCAATCGTAAGGGCGAGGTAGTTCACGAATGGAAAGGAAATTATGGTGGTCCTACAACCTCTGCCTATCTGAATAATGACGGATCGCTTATACAAAATGCTCTTGATCCTGATTTTCCTGTGTTTGCCGGTGGTGGAGAAGCCGGAAGAATTCAAAAAATTACATGGGATAATAAAATAGTATGGGACTTTGAATACGCTAATGAAGAAGCCCATACGCATCATGATTTTACGGTGATGCCTAATGGAAATATTCTTGCCATTGCATGGGAGGCAAAAACAGCCGCTGAAGTTCTGGCAGCAGGCAGAAAACCAAAACTAACACCTAAAGCAGGCTTATGGCCTGATAAAATTGTCGAGATAAAACCGCAGGGTGAGCGTGGTGGTAAAATTGTTTGGGAATGGCATATCTGGGATCATTTGATCCAGGATTATGATTCCAAAAAAGCCAACTATGGCAAGCCGGCAGAACACCCTGAATTATTAGATTTTAATGTGGGAGATACCTTACCACCTCTCATTTCGCAGGACAGCATGAACATTTTGAAAAAACAAGGAAGGGCCTGGAGAAACCAAACACTTGAAAACAGGGGATCAGATGTTTATCATGTTAATGCTATTAAGTATAACAGGGAGCTCGATCAGATTGCTTTTAGCTCTCCTGATTTGAATGAAATTTTTATTATAGATCACAGCACAACTACGAAAGAGGCGGCTAGTCATACGGGTGGCCGATGGGGAAAAGGAGGAGATTTTCTCTATCGCTGGGGGAACCCTGAAAACTATCGACGTGGAGATTCTACCAACCGGAAATTATTTCATCAACATGATATTCGCTGGATTGAGAAAGGAAAGCCTGGCGCGGGTAATCTGACGTTATTCAATAATGATATCCATAACCGGGACAGCATGAATTATTCTGCCGTCTATGAAATATCCCCGCCAAGAGATCAAAAAGGAAACTATCTAATAGAAAAAGGTAAACCCTTTGGTCCTGAAAAACCTGTCTGGACCTATATAGCCCCGGATTCTGTTTCCTTCTGGAGCAGTTTCATTTCAGGTGCGCATCGAATGAACAACGGTAATACCTTTATTAACGAAGGTGCCAGGGGACGGTTTTTTGAGGTTACCAAAGAAGGTAAAATCGTTTGGGAATATTTAAATCCTTATCGTGGTGAAATGCGAAGACTAAATGGTGATCCTATTCCAGCGATGCCGCTAACCTTTATTCAGTTTCGGGGGACATTTATTGAGGCAGATCACCCGGCTTTTGCCAATCGAAAATTGGAAGCAATAAATCCACAGCCAAAAGTTTTTGTTATGCCTTCACCACCAACAGCCGATAAAAAATAAAGGAAATCCGGATCAGCAAAAATTCACTGCATCTTATTACACAAGGTGATGAATTGGCGATAAAATTTATACTGATAAAGGGATAGAAAATTGATTTATTTGTTTATGATCTTGACTAAATTACTTCTATGAAATTTTACTTGAGTCGCATCTTGCCGACCTAAAATCGCATCCGAATCACTTTGAGATTTATACTTTTTTGGGGGCAAAATTTAAAACATACATCAACCTAAACCCATTCAACATGAAAAAGACACTTTTATTTCTCCATGTAATAGTGTGTATATCAATATCGTCATTCAGCCAGGCCATGGTAGATAAGAAAGACACACTAAACAAAAAAGCAATTGCCCCAAAAGACAGAAATATGTTTGGACATGGAATTCCACGTGGCCTAACCATTAACTCAGATGGTCTGACCGAAGGCTATGTAATGTTTGCTGTTCCCAATTCTGCTTCAGTCTATCTTATTAACCGTAAGGGTGAGGTAGTTCACGAATGGAAAGGAAATTATGGGGTCATGGGTGCATACCTGGGTAATGACGGATCGCTTGTACAAAATGCGTCAGATCCTGATTTCCCTGTGTTTGCCGGGGGCGGGGAATCCGGAAGATTACAAAAAATTACATGGGACAACAAAATATTGTGGGACTTTGAATACGCTAATGAAAAATTTCATGCCCACCATGATTTCACGGTGATGCCTAATGGAAATATTCTTGCCATTGCCTGGGAGGCCCGGACAATGAATGAAGCACTGGCAGCCGGCAGAAAACCAATAATAACACCAAAAGCCGGCCTGTGGCCCGATAAAATTGTCGAGATACAACCACAAGGTGAGCGTGGTGGTAAAATTGTTTGGGAGTGGCATATCTGGGATCATTTGATCCAGGATTATGATTCTAAAAAAGCTAACTACGGCAACCCTGCAGACCACCCTGAATTATTAGATATTAACGCAAAAGATTCTTTGCCACCTCTCATTTCTCAGGACAGCATGAACATTTTGAAACGAATGGGAAGGGCACGGAGAAACGAAACACCGGAAAACAGGGGTTCGGATGTTTATCATTTAAATGCGATCAAGTACAACGCTGAACTGGACCAGATTGCTTTTAGTTCGCCCAGTTTGAGTGAAATTTTCATTATAGATCACAGCACAACCACCAAAGAGGCTGCTGGTCACAAAGGAAGCCGCTGGGGGAAAGGTGGAGATTTTCTCTATCGCTGGGGAAATCCTGAAAACTATCAACGGGGAGATTCTACCAATCGGAAATTATTTCAACAGCATGATATTCGCTGGATTGAAAAAGGAAAACCTGGAGCGGGTAACCTGACTGTATTCAATAATGGTATCCCCCACCTGGATAGCATGAATTATTCAGCCATCCATGAAATAGCTCCTCCCAAAGATCAAAAAGGCAACTATCTTATTGAAAAGGGTAAACCGTTTGGTCCTGAAAAACCTGTCTGGACTTATATAGCTCCTGACTCTCTTTCTTTTTGGAGCAGTTTTATTTCAGGTGCACATCGAATGCACAATGGAAACACTTTTATTATAGAAGGTGCCAGAGGAAGATATTTTGAGGTAACGAAAGAAGGTAAAATTGTTTGGGAATATTTGAATCCTTATCGCGGTGAAATTCGGAAACCAAACGGAGATCCAAATTCTCCAATGCCGATGACATTTAGTGGGTTTCGGTCTACGTTTATTACGGCAGATCACCCAGCCCTTGCAAATAAAAAGTTGGAGCCACTCAACCCGCAACCCAAGGTTTTTGTTATGCCTGCGCCACCATCAGGCGATAAGAAATAAGAGTGATTTAGAGCAGCAAGAAAAATTTGCTACATCCCATGACATAAGGGGATAGATGAATTTATACTGCTAAAGGGATAAAATAGTGTATAATTAACCTCAACCAATCAAGATGAAAAAGACACACCTACTTCTCAATCTATTATTATGTATATCAATATCGTCATTCAGCCAGATCATGGTCAATAAGAAAGACACTCTAAACAAAAAAACACCAGCGAAAAAAGATAGGAATATGTTTGGACATGGAATACCGAGAGGTGTAACCATTACCTCTAATGGTCTGACCGAAGGTTATATAATGTTTGCAGTTCCTAATTCTGCTTCTGTTTATCTTATTAATCGTAAAGGTGAGGTAGTGCATGAATGGAAAGGAAATTATGGCGGTCCTAATGCAAGCGCCTATTTGAGTGATGACGGATCGCTTATTCAAAATGCTGTTGATCCTGATTTTCCTGTGTTTGTCGGTGGTGGAGAAGCCGGAAGATTACAAAAAATTTCATGGGACAATAAAATACTATGGGACTTTGAATACGCTAATGAAGAATCTCACACGCATCATGATTTTACGGTGATGCCGAACGGAAATATTCTTACCATTGCCTGGGAGGCAAAGACAGCCAACGAAGTTTTGGCAGCAGGCCGAAAACCAAAATTGATACCCAAAGCCGGCCTGTGGCCAGATAAAATTGTCGAGATAAAACCACAGGGTGATCGTGGTGGTAAAATCGTTTGGGAATGGCATATCTGGGATCATTTAATCCAGGATTACGACTCTAAAAAGGCGAACTATGGCAACCCTGCTAACCACCCGGAATTATTAGATGTTAATGTAGGAGATACTTTACCCGCCCCCATTACGCAAGACAGTTTGGACATTTTGAAAAGTAAGGGAGTGGCCTGGAGAAATGAAACACTCGAAAACCAGGGATCAGATGTTTATCATTTTAATGCTATCAAATATAACGCTGAACTGGACCAGATTGCTTTTAGTTCGCCAAGTTTGAATGAGATTTTCATCATTGATCACAGCACAACCACCAAAGAGGCGGCTGGTCATAAAGGTGGCCGTTGGGGAAAAGGAGGAGATTTTCTATATCGATGGGAAATCCTCAGAACTATCGCCATGGAGATTCTACCAATCGTAAACTATTTCATCAGCATGATATTCGCTGGATTGAGAAAGGAAAGCCGGGCGCCGGTCACCTCACGGTGTTTAATAATGATATCCACTACCGTGACAGTATGAATTATTCAGCCATCTATGAAATAGCTCCTCCTACTGACTCAAAGGGCAACTATTATTTAGAAAAGGGTAGAACTTTTGGTCCTGATAAGCCTGTCTGGATTTACATCGCCTCTGACTCCATTTCATTTTGGAGCAGTTTTATTTCTGGTGCGCATCGAATGAACAATGGCAATACCTTTATTAACGAGGGAGCCAAAGGCAGATTTTTTGAGGTTACCAAAGAAGGTAAAATTGTTTGGGAATATTTAAATCCTTATCGCGGTGAAATGCGAAAACCAAATGGTGATCCATTTCCCACAACGCCGCTAATCTTTATTCAGTTTCGGTCTACATTCATTCCGGCAGATCACCCGGCCCTTGCAAATCGAAAATTGGAACCAATAAATCCGCAACCCAAAGTTTTTGTTATGCCTTCATCACCACCAGGGGATAAAAAATAAGAGAAACGGGTTAGTAAGAAATGCACCGACTACCTATCACAAGATTATAGATATAGAGTGTTATGAATTCATACACTAAGGGGCATTCTCTTTTTAAGTGGCTATTATTGGTTTAATAATATCACTCCATTGTCTTTGACATAAGCCTTCCAGTGTCCTAACATTTCAAGGTACTTGTCCGGATATTGCTTAGCTAAGTCGTGCGATTCAGTTGGATCTTCTTTTAGGTCGAAAAGTTCAAAAACACCTTTCCCAAAAGGAGGTTCTATTTTTGTTATTTTCCATTTTCCTTTTCGTATAGCACCTCTCCCAAAAAGCTCCCATCCCATAACATAATCTTCGTTATGAACATAATTTTTTTTCTTATTCAATAAAGGAAGTAGTGACGCTCCTTTGTAAGAGGTTATGTTTCGTCCCTTGTAAAATGAAGGATAGGTACCGCCAGCCAGATCAAGAAATGTAGGTGCCAGATCCATAATGGTGGTGAAAGCAGTGACGATTCCGTTGCCCTTTTGTTGAAGAGGCATTTTTATAATCAAAGGGCAGTGGATGCCACCCTCTGCACTATAACCTTTATATAAACTATTCACTGCACTGGAGGCATGTGCCCACTGCGGCCCATAAGCAATATAAGAATTGGGCGTACCCATATACGGATAGGGATTTAGCTTGTCAGGTGTTTCATTAAATTCAAAAACATCGGGGCCGTTGTCGGATAGAAAAACAAAAAAAGTATTGTCATATTCTCCGATCTCTTTTAAATATTTAATGAGCCGGCCAATATTATAATCCAGGTTGTCAACCATCCCTGCATAAATTTCCATTTTCCTGGCTTCAATCCTCTGCTCACTTTTACTAAGAGATTTCCAGGGCAGCAAGGGGCGATTGGAAATATTATATAAATTACCTTTTACAGCAGGAAGTTCCGGCAACTTTACATCTCTTGCAACGATACCCTTTTCTTTTAAAGAATGAAAGCGCCGGGACCTCAGGCTATCATAACCGATATCATAAACCCCATGATATTTTTCTATAAATGCTGATGGCGCCTGTAAAGGCCAATGCGGTGCAGTGTAGGCAGCATACAAAAAAAAAGGCTTTTTGTCTCCATAATCCTGCTTGATAAAATCGATCAATTTGTCCGTGTAAAAATCAGTTGAATATTGCCCGTTAGGATATTCAGCAGAGTGGTTGTCTTCCCAAAAAAGATTTGCACGTTTGTCGGGATTAAAGTGATTAGCAGCAGCATCGAGTAAGGTAAATGACCTTTCAAAACCTTTCGCAAAGGGAGTTTGATCAGGTGTTAAACCCAAGTGCCATTTTCCTCCTAAATAAGTGTGATAACCCTCGTCCTTCATTAATTGTGCAATAGAAACCACTTTATCATTAAGATATCCTTCATATCCTGGTTGTCCCACTTGTTCTGGAATATTGGGAACACGTTCGGCCATATTTCCGAATCCGGCAATATGATGATCCGTTCCCGTAAGTAACATCGCCCTTGAAGGGGAGCAAGTACCTGCGGTATAAAAATTAGTAAATATTTGCCCACGTGTTGCAAGCGCATCAATATTGGGGGTGGCAATTTCACTTCCAAAACAACCAAGATCTGAGTACCCGAGATCATCTGCTAAGATCAATACGATATTAGGTTTTTTCTCTTGCTTGTGTTCCTGGAACGAAAAAAAGAAACAGCAAAAAATGATTAGAATGAGGCTACTGTTTTTCATCGATAAATATATTTAGTTTACTTAGGAGTCACCATCATCTAAGGTAACCATTAACGAATTGCACCATCAACACAAAAGGTAAATTTAGCGGTGTAAAGTAATGAAAGGAATGCATTTCAATTTTCGCCGGTAAGTAGGGACATCAACCGGGGCAGCCACCGTGGGCAGTGTCCCACTGCCCACGATTAATATTCGCCAAACGAAAACTTGATGCGCCTAGTGAAAGGCAAAGATCACTGTCTTCGTTAAAATATATATCTTAGAACAACTGCTCACCAAGGCACCAGGAACAAACAGATATGATCATCTAATGGAAATCAAATCAATGGAAAATAAAAAATGGAAATTGAAGCTTACGCTTCTTTTTGTTAGTAGCCTGACAATAATGTCAGTAATTACTATTTCTCCTGCATTACCCCAGATGGCTATGGTATTCTCTGACGTTGAAAATGCAGAGTTCCTGGTTAAATTAGTATTGACCCTGCCCGCCTTAATGATTGCTGTATTCTCCCCCATTACAGGCCGCCTTATTGACCGGCATGGCAGGTTAAAAATTTTGTGGTTGTCACTGGTACTCTATGCTATATCAGGAGCCGCTGGATATTTCCTGAATAATCTTTATCATATCCTTATATCCAGGGCTGTACTCGGCATATCGGTAGGCATGTCCATGCCCATAGTGATTACACTAATAGCGGATTATTTTGAGGGTATGGAACGACAGAAATTTGTTGGCTTACAGATAGCTTTCATGTCAATGGGTGGGATTCTATTTATAGGGTTGGGGGGTATTCTCGCAGACGTCAGTTGGAGACATCCTTTTCTTATTTATTTATTCTCCCTTTTAGTCCTTCCTCTAAGTATTGTGTTTCTTCACGAGCCGGCAATTGTACAACAAAGAAATCAGCCTAACACTAATGTAAAGGCACCCGGAATAATTTGGATGCTGTTTATCAATACCATGATTATGTGGATAGTTTTCTTTTTAGTACCTGTACAAATACCATTTCACCTGAAGGCCATAGGGGTTGAAAAGAGTTCGTTGATAGGAGCCGCTATTGCAATGGCTACAGCATTTTCTGCCGTTTCATCCTTTTCCTATTCGAGGATAAAAGCTCACTTTAGTTTTCTTTCTATTTTCTCAATTGGATACTTACTCATGGCCGCAGGATTTGTTTGCATTTCTATCTCCAACACCTATTTATTGGTTGTTATTGCAATGATGTTGTCAGGATTGGGCATAGGAATGATGATCCCCAATACCAATATGTGGGTAATGAAAATTGCTCCGCCTGAAATCAGGGGAAAGGAAATTGGAAAGCTCACGACATTCTGGTTCTCTGGCCAATTCTTATCTCCGATTATCATTTTCCCGGTTTTAAACATTCTATCTCTTTCCTCCACATTTATGCTGGCCTCTGGGTTTCTTTTCCTGATATCCATCGGTTTCCTGATTTTTCATTTCAGCAAACTCGGGAAATCTGTTACTCAATAACACTCGTGTTAGTGAAGAAGGTCGGAAGCAGTCATAAAATATTCCGGGCATGCCTGCTCTTATCTTTGCATGATGAACGCGACTGACGCAAAAGTGAAGACTGTAAAAAATATCCGACAATTTACATTAGCTGATATTGAGCGATTCTTTGAAACCATAGGTGAAAAAAAGTTCAGAGCCAAACAGGTTTGGGAATGGCTTTGGCAAAAGCATGCACATACGTTTGCCGATATGACCAACCTGAGCAAGGAACTGCGTCAATTACTGGGTGAAAATTTTACCTTGCCTGCTATTAATTTAGATGCAACACAGATCAGTTCTGACGGCACCATTAAAAGCCGTTTTAAAACACACGAAGGACATCTTTGCGAAGGGGTTTTAATACCCACCGAACACCGCCATACCGCCTGCGTTTCTTCACAGATCGGGTGTTCATTAAGTTGTAAATTTTGTGCCACCGGTTATATTGACCGAAAACGAAATCTTGATTTTGACGAGATCTATGACCAGGTGGTTTTGATCAATCAGCAATGTGAAAAAACCTATCATAAAAAACTAAGCAATATTGTTTTCATGGGTATGGGCGAGCCATTGCTTAATTATAAAAATGTTTTAAAATCTATTGAACGTATTACTTCTCCCGATGGATTAGGAATGAGTCCGCGCCGCATTACCGTATCTACAGCAGGTGTAGCAAAAGCCATCAGGCAATTAGGCGATGATAAAGTAAAATTTAAACTGGCGCTTTCTTTACATGCACCCAATGATAAGAAGCGGAATGAAATTATGCCCATTAATGAGAGCAATCACCTGCACTCATTGATTGATGCACTGAATTATTTTTATAAGCAAACAAAAAACGAGATCACCTTAGAATATATTCTCTTTAATAATTTTAACGACGGACAGACAGATGCCGATGAATTAATTAAGTTTTATCGCCAGGTACCTGCAGACCTTGTAAATATTATTGAATACAACCCTATTGATTTTGCCAAATTTGAAAAAACTTCTGAAGACCGTGTAGAATCTTTTATGGATCATTTGACCAAGAATAAAGTAAATGCACGCCTCCGCCGTAGTCGCGGAAAAGATATTGATGCTGCCTGTGGGCAGTTGGCGAATAAGGGCAATTAGTGTAAATAAATTAGCAGATGAGCAGTTGACAGATGACGGTTTGGGCAAGTGGATTGATGAGCAGAATTGATTGTAATCTCCTTGTGATAAAATCCATAAATTTTGTTTGCCAATTTTTGTTATGTGCACCCAATTAATAATTTAAATTTAGTTAACACTTTCTTTTATGAAACAATTGCTTGCTACTATTTTGTGCTTTTGCAGCTTCATCAATTATGGGCAGTTCAAAGCAGATAATGTAAAATACAAAACAGTTTATCCTGAAGATCTCTGCAAAACCTTGCTGGCTAACAATGGATATACTATACTCGATGTACGCAGTGATGGCGAGTTTCATGATACTGCTTCATCTTCTCCTGGTTCAAATATCGGCCATGTTCAAAATGCTCTACATGTTGATATACGCCAATTACCAGCCAGGTGGAAAGAATTAACCGCTTACAAAGACAAACCGCTTTTTGTTTATTGTTCGCATAGTCAAAGGAGCAGAAGGGCTTCAAAGCTTTTAGCTGATAGCGGCTTTACCAATATTATCAACATCAACGGTGGCCTTACCAATTTTTATATGCAGGGAATTGAATCCGATCCCTGTGCCGGTTATTCTATTGTTTCAAATGTTCCTTACAAAATCGTTTCTCCTAAACAAATGACGGATAATATTAAAAACGGTACTTCTTATTATATTATTGATCTCAGAACCGATTCTGTTTTTAATGGTAAGTCTTTGGAAGAAAGAACAAAAATGCAAGGGCGTTTTGCGAATGTTATGAATATTCCTTTTGAAAAATTTTCTAAAAATGCCTTCGCCTTTCCAGCCAAACCAATTTTATTGGTGGATGAATTTGGAGCCCAAAGTCCGGTGGCAGCCAGAATGCTGATGGATAAAGGCTTTAAAGATGTAAGCATTTTATTAAATGGTATGGATGCATGGGTAAACTATACAACCAACGCAACCGAAAAGCCTTTGATCAAATGGGCAAGCTTTACAAATTACAATATGCTTTCTCCCGATCAGTTCAATAACATGATGAAGGGCAAAAAGAATTTTACGCTTATTGATGTACGCCCGAAAGATCAGTTTAGCAATCAGTCAAAAAACACCTGGCAAAATATCGGGCAGATCAAAAATGCGGTTAACATTCCTTTCGCTTATCTGAAAATCAGTCCTGCGCTACCGCCATCAAAATCCGATTCTGTTATTCTTTATGGTTTCAACAGCGAAAATGAAATTTTTAATGCGGCCCGTTGGTTTAAAGATCAAGGCTATAAAAACGTTTACATTTTGCAAGGCGGTATCTGGAACCTTCGATGGGCATCTCATAATCTTAAAAACAAAATGTATTTAAACGATTTGGTAGTAAATGTGCCTCCCGAGAATGAATAGTCCCCTGTCCCCGGTGGGCTTTTAACCATAATTAACCCCAACCATTTAAACTTTATTATACCTGCCATGTCTGTATTCTGTTCAATTTTAAAACATAAAAAATATGAAAAGAATATTAACATCCGCTCTTGTTATTTTATTTACAATAGGAGCCTTACAAGCGCAAACAACTACAAAAGAAAAACACAAAGGGCATAAGCAGGAACAGAAAATGGCTTATCACAAATTAAATCTTTCCGCAGACCAGCAGGCTCGTATGAAAATGGTGAGAGAAGACTTCAAAAAGCAAACGGAAGAATTAAAGAAACAAGATAATTTAACGGTTGCTGAAATGAAAAAGCGAAGAGAGGCTTTACACAAGGAGCACAAAGCAAATGTGGAAGCGATACTTACCGCAGATCAGAAACCGCAGATAGCTAAAATGAAATCAGAAGGCAAGCAGCGTGGAAAGGTTAGCAAAAAAGAATTTAATGGAGCTAGAGATACTTTGACAAGAGCAGGTAAGCCAATACAAGGCCGCAGTGCTAAAAAAGGCGGGCCTGAATTAGGCAAAGAATTGAACCTGACGACAGATCAGCAAGCCAAAATGAAGGAGATTAGAAAAGAATATAAAAACAAACTTGAATCAGTAAGAAATGATGATGCTTTAACACAGGAACAGAAAAAAACCAGGATAAAGGAGTTGATGAAACAACAACAGGAACAGGTAAAAATGATCTTGACAAAAGAACAAATTGAAAAAATGGAGTCGTTGAAAAAAGAACGACCTGCAAAAAATACAAAGTAATTGTCCTTTTAATTGAAAAACGAAAAGCCGTGATCCGTCACGGCTTTTTTATTTTTGTAATAGATTACACCGTTATGAAAAAAAATTCAGGCTTTGAAAAATTTCAAAAAGGCAAAAAATCAGGCGCTGCATTAAAAGAAGAGATACGCCAGGAAAAAAAGAAAATAACAAAAGAGCGCAAGGAATATTTTGAAAATAAGAGAAGAGAAGTTGCGGAAGCGAGGAACAATTCAATGCCTGCACCGGCATTTAAAAATATTAGCAGGAAGGTTACCAGCGAAGAAATGCCGCTGAATAAATACCTGGCGCACAGTGGTGTGTGCTCACGCAGAGATGCTGCAGAATTGGTTAAAGGCGGTAAAGTAAAAGTTAACGGTGAATTAGTTACAGAACCAGGACGCAAAGTGACTACAAAAGATGAAATACAATTCAATGGAAAAAAAATTCACCCGACAAAAGACTTAGTCTATATTTTAATCAATAAACCAAAAGATTATATTACTACAACTGATGATCCGCAAAACCGAAAAACAGTTCTGGATCTTATTAAACATGCAACAAAAGAACGGGTCTATCCCGTTGGCAGATTAGACAGAAATACATCCGGGGTTTTGTTGTTAACTAATGATGGCGATCTATCTCAAAAACTTACTCACCCGAGTAATGAAATAAGAAAGGTGTATGCAGTTACATTAGACAGGCCATTAGAAAAAAAAGATTTTGAAAAAATAACAGAAGGTATTCATCTGGAAGATGGATTAGCAAAGGTGGACTCCATAGGTTATACAGAACAACATGATAAAACACAAGTGGGTGTTGAAATTCACAGTGGGAAGAACAGGATCGTGCGACGGATTTTTGAAGCCATGCGTTATGATGTTCGCGGCCTGGATCGTGTGATCTTTGCCGGCTTAACCAAAAAAAATATCACCCGTGGCAAGTGGCGTTTTCTATCTGAAAAAGAAGTTCGGGAATTAAAATATTTTGGAAAAGGGAAATGAGAATATCGTTGGCAGGTGACAGTTGATAGATGACAGTGGGTCGTTGATCGTCAGAAACTCATTTTCTTTCGCAATTTGTAATTTAGTTTTTGCCGCTTGGTGGTGGTTTTTATTTTGCGTTCCTTTTACCTTAAACCTTGTAACTTATCATGAAAATAGACAAATACATTATTTTTCAAAATGATGAATTTGTAGCTATTAACAAGCCTGCCGGGTTATTGACCATTCCCGATCGTGAAGGAAAAGAACCGGCATTAAATGGTCTTTTAAAACAAAAATTTGGCGAAATTTTCACCGTACACCGTCTTGATAAAGAAACAAGTGGGATTGTGGTTTTTGCAAAAAACGAAAGATCTCATAAACAGTTGTCTGTCTTGTTTGAAGGCAGGGAAGTAGAAAAATATTACCTGGGATTAGTGATGGGTAAGCCCGCAAATACAAATGGAAGCATTGATGCTGCTATTATTGAGCACCCGGTAAAGAAAGGATTTATGGCAATAAATAAAAAAGCCCGTCCGAACGGTTCATCCGGGCGGGGAAAAACCGCTTCCACAGATTATAAAGTATTGGAAAGTTTTCGTTTTTATAGCTGGATGCATTTTCAAATTCACACCGGGCGTACACACCAGATAAGGGTTCATATGAAACACCTCGGCAACCCTGTTGTTTGCGATCCACTATATGGGGATGGAAAGCCTGTACTTATTTCGACTATTAAAAAAAAGAACTACAATCTTTCGAAAAATGAAGAAGCTGAGCGGCCAATCTTATCAAGACTGGCTTTACATTCATGGAAGTTAAAATTCACGCTGAATAAAAAAGAGTACGAACTTGAAGCAGAGTTGCCTAAAGATCTAAGGGCATTGTTGCAACAATTGAGAAAAAATACATCACCCCGCCCCGTACCTCATCCATCCGACAGTTGGCGGACACCTTCTCTCATTGGAGAAGGAAAATGGAAATAGGCATTAATTTGAGGCAAAAAGGAGAAAAGGGTTAAAAACTTAATAGTAAAACGTTTGAAAGGATTTTTATCTTACTCTAATGAATGAAAATAATTCGTGTAATAAAAAAAGAAATATCTACCAGCTATTTTTTAAACTTTCTTCCTGCGGTGCTGCAGTGTAACGTAAATAAGGTTTTACAATACGCAGATCTTTAAATCTTTTTTGCGCATCTTCTGTTGATACCGCAGGTACTACAATCACATCTTCACCATGCTTCCAATCGGCAGGCGTTGCTAAGCTATGCTTAGACGTTAGCTGTAAAGAATCAATAACACGTAGTACTTCGTGAAAATTTCTACCGGTAGAGGCGGGATAAGTAAGTGTTAGTTTAATTTTTTTATCCGGCCCAATTATAAAAAGCGAACGTACTGTGAAAGTCTCAGAAGCGTTTGGATGAATCATGCCATACAAATCGGCGACTTTTCTGTCTTCATCTGCAATGATGGGAAAATTAACTGAACAATTTTGTGTCTCATTAATATCATTAACCCAGCCATGATGTTTATCTAACGGATCAACACTAACGGCCAGCACTTTTACATTTCGCTTTGCAAATTCTTCTTTTAATAAAGCGGTTTTCCCAAGTTCAGTTGTACATACCGGTGTGTAATCAGCAGGATGTGAAAATAAAACTCCCCAACTGTCCCCTAAATATTCATACAGATCAATTTCCCCGGCTGTGGTTTGAGCTTTAAAATTTGGGGCGGCATCGCCAAGACGTAGTGACATAAAATTTGATTTAGATAGTAAAATTAAATTGTTTCAGGTAATAATGAGATGGTGTAATAAATATTCGAATTTTTTTTTAGCATGGCAGCCACCCCGCAATATTTATCTAACGAAAGATCAATGGCTTTTTGCACCTTTTGCTTATTTTCCTCGCCGGTTTTTACTTTATAATTTATATGAATGTCCTTAAACACCCGTGGGTGCTCTTCTGTCTGCCCTGCTTCCACTTCAATTTCAAGATCGGCAAAAGGTACCCTCATTTTTTCCAGCACTTCCACTACATCAATACCTGAGCAAGCTGCCAACGCACTTAACAACATAGCTTTCGGACCAAAACCAGCTTTTGCGTCAATTTCTAATTTTGCCCTTTCCTGAAAAGTATCAAAGGCCTGCCCGCTCTTCCAAACTGTAGTAGTTTTCATAAATTAATTTTGTTTACCTGCATTATCGATACCATGCCTTTTATTTTGCAGCGTATTATTAATTGTCCACACGACCTCTTTTTTAAAATCATGTTGCCTTACATGGCAAGCTTTTTTTTCGCAAATATGACATTGAAAATACTGACAACCATCGGAGTGAACAAAGAGTTCCAATGACTCGCCAAAATTTTTACGTATCAACTTTCCTAACACATCAATTTCTTCATGGGCCTGCTGTACATTCAAATACCAGGGCACTGTTAAATGACAATCAACATGCAGCACATTGCCATATTTTATTACACGCAGATTATGCAAATCTATCCAGTTATCATTCCGGTTTGTATTGAGGACATTTACCATTTCATTGAGCAAGGTCATATCTGCTTCATCCATAATACCCGCCAATGACTTTCGCATGATCTGGTAACCGGTATATATAATAAAAAAACCAAAAATAATAGCTAAGACGGAGTCAATCCACAGCTGACCGGTGGCTACAATTAAAATCAAACCTAAAATTATAGCAAACGTGGAGTAACTATCAGTTTGCAAGTGTTTGCCACTTGCAATGAGTGCCAGGGAGCTATTTTTTTTGCCTTGCTCAAAAGTTATCCAACCTAATACCCAATTAATAATGCCTGTTGCACCAATTAAATAAATACCAATATTTATTTGTGTAATTCCTTGCGGCACAAAAAAACTTTTTGATGCCTTGTAAATGATGATGGTCCCTGCAGCCAGGATCAAAGTACCCTCTACTGCCGCAGAAATAAATTCTGCCTTGCCATGCCCGTAAGGATGGTCCGCGTCTTTTGGCTTTGCAGAAATATATAAACTATATAATCCAATTAACCCGGCAGCAACATTTACAATGCTTTCTAATGCATCGGTTAAAACCGCAACGGAATTGGTAATATAATAGGCAACAAATTTTGCAATTAATAAAACAGAAGAGGCGATAGCAATCCAAAACTGTAATCGAAGGTTACTTTGATTACGTACATCCTGTACAGGTTTAGTTGTTTGCATTAACTATAGGCAGCTTGATATCGGTCCTGAATAAAATTCCAGTTCACTACCTTCCACCAGTTGGTTATATAATCAGCTCTTTTATTTTGATAGCGTAAATAATAGGCATGTTCCCAGACATCTAAACCTAATAATGGAAAACCTTTTGTTTCTGCTACATCCATTAACGGATTATCCTGATTTGGAGTTGAGCCAATTCGCAGTCTTTTATCTTTGTCAATTATTAACCAGGCCCAACCGCTTCCAAAACGATTCTTACCTGCATCGCTATATTGCGTTTTAAAAGCTTCAAAAGATCCAAAGCTTTCATCGATAGCTGTAGATAATTTGCCGGATGGTTTTTCAGGACCACTGGGCGACATGGACTTCCAGAATAATTCATGATTATAATGGCCGCCACCGTTATTACGCATCTTAGTGGAATATTTTGAAATGCGGTTCAGTACTTCTTCCAATGGCTTATTCATATCCACTCCTTCATTTTTAGCAGCGTCCTGCAAATTGCTTGCATAACTTGCGGCATGTTTGGTATAATGAATTTCCATTGTAGTTCCGTCAATGGCTTCATTTAACGCTGAATAGGAATAAGGAAGTGGCTGCTGTTGAAAACCTGTACTTAATTTATTAGAAGATGATTTTTTCGAAACCGAACAAGATGATAATAGAGTAGATCCGATCCATAAACCTGCTCCGGCTTTACCTGTGTTGGCAATAAAATTGCGGCGTGTATTTAAGAGTGCCATACATAATATTTATATATGAAATTACATAAACTTATGCGGAGCCTTTATCCCATTTTGCACGAAATTTTCTCCATACACGATAATAATATTCTTTATTAAAAAGTTGCGAATCGTGCATTGCTTTATAGGTTAAAAAAATACCGATAGGTAAGAGGACAAGCGTGGAAAGCCACATACCAAGAAGAGGATTCCATTTCCCCTCCTTCACAAATTTTTCTCCGCTATTGCTTATAAAATAAAACAACATAAAGAAAACAATAGAAGAAACCATTGAATTACCTAAACCTCCTTTACGAATGATGGAACCGAGAGGTGCTCCAATAATAAATAATACAAGACAAGCAAAAGACAATGATATTTTCCGGTGCCATTCAATCTGGTGACGCCGTAAATCTTTTTTTTGCTGCTCAAATTGAGTTAAAAGATTTTCGTTACTAATATATAGACCACTCAGCTTACTATTTACTCTTTCCAGTACAGTTCTCTTTAACGAATCAGGAATGAGTTGATTAAAATTTTTTACTGTATCTGGTACAATTTTTTTTTGATTCCAGTTGCTATCCATAAACGCGATAAAAAAAACAGGAAAAAAAACTTCTTTTTTTACTCTTGTACCAATTTGTTGATTTCGTTTTTCCATCGAATCAATAGCCCTTCCTAATTGCTTCATATTTTTCATTTTCCAATTGCCCTGGTTTACACTGTCTGCCGAGCGTTGAAACTGAAAAGTGCTCAAATCAAACTGCTTATTATACTCTTTAAAACCGAGACGTATAAACTCTGTATTAGGAGATCCTACAGCGCCACGCTCCTGGTAACGCCATCCGTTTTGTAAGTTAAACTCAAGAAAACGTTTGTTTTCAGATACCCGCATAATACCAGAATTCGCAATAATAAAATTATCTTGTAAGCCAGTATTTTGTTCGTAAATAATTATGTCGCGGATAATGCTGTCATTCGCTTCTTTTTTACCAACCTTAATTGCAAAGCCCCCAATTTTATTGTAAAAAACTCCTTCTTTTAAATCAAAAGAAGGCTTTGCATACACAATATCCCCCAACAAGGTTCTGGCTTTTAAATTAGCTACCGGAATAATATAATTTGAAAACAAAAAGGCAATACCACAGATAAATAATACCACAAAAAAGAGAGGCCGCATAAAGC
>MWVW01000027.1_pt1 | contig 34990 bp, 31 predicted proteins | sample 1047191 | NCBI WGS metagenome assembly MWVW01 (sample SAMN06349985, study PRJNA376086) | soil metagenome | isolation source: MtG22-5 sample Antarctic (ecotone) | place: Antarctica
AACAGGGTTCGCCATCAGTTGCGCAGCATACCCCAAATAACTTTTTATATTGATGATACCCTGGATTATGTTTTTAGGATGGAAGAGTTGTTGGAGAAGATAAAAAAAGAGGATAAGTCTCAACTATAATTTATGGGATTAGGATAATAAGTATTTCTTGAAGGATCAACTCCATTTAAAAATTATACGTTAATGTAGGTGTTGGGCGTAATGCTATTAAACACTGTTACAGACAAACCATAAAATATGAAGTATACAATATTATTTGCACTTTTTCTATCATTTAGCAGCATCAATGGACAAACAAAAAAAGTAACAAGACTTGATGGAAGTGAAGTTTCATCCGCTGAAATTGATAAAACAGTAAAAAGATTGATGGATGCCGCAAATGTTCAGGGGTTAAATTTAGCAATACTGAATAATAAAAAAACCGTTTTTATTAAATCATATGGTTTTAAAAATAAACCTGACAACACATTATTAAACACATCCACAATTGTATATGCAGCTTCCTTCAGCAAGGCTGTTTTTGGGTATTTGGTTATGAAGTTGGTGGAGGAAAAAATTATTGATTTAGACAAGCCAATTTATAAATACCTGAAAAAACCAATTCCCGATTATGAGTATTTTTCAGACTTAAAGAATGACGACAGATGGAAACTAATAACCCCACGAATGTGTTTAAGTCATACAAGTGGGTTGCCAAATGTAAGATGGTTTAATCCTAAATCTGACGAAATGGATTCATTGGGTGTTATTAAAATTTATTTTGCACCCGGAGAAAAATATGCTTACTCTGGTGAAGGTTTTAAACTTCTGCAATTGGCAGTTGAAGAAATCACTCAAAAAAATATTGATGAACTGGCTCAGGAGAAAATATTTAAACCGTTGAGAATGACAAGAACAGGTTATATATGGCATGATTCGTTTGGCGATGACAATGTAGCTGTAGGACATATGAATAATGGTGCTATAGATTCAAAAAAGAAACGCAAAGAGCCTGTTGCAGGTGGTTCTTTAGTGACTACCATGGCCGATTATGCAAGGTTTATTGAAAATGTGATGCAACAAAAAGGAATCAAAAAAAGTATGTATAAGGAGATGCTTTCGCCTCAAATTACCATACATTCAAAAACACAATTTCCACCAATAACAGAAGAAACCACCACTGAAAATGATGCCATTCATTTATCTTATGGTCTGGGTTGGGGGCTTCTGGATTGTCAGTATGGCAAAGCATTTTTTAAAGAAGGAAATGGTGGCGCTTGGAAAAATTATAATATCAATTTTATTGACAAGGGCACATCGATTATAATCATGATAAATAGCGAAAATGGAGAAAAAATATTTCAGGAACTTATAGAAACTATAATAGGCAATACTTGTATACCATGGCGATGGCAAAATTATATTCCATACAATAACAAAGTAGATAAGTAAGGACAGCACATACGCCCAACATGGTATTGCTTCAAATGTACCTGTTGAAACTAAGTAGTAAACTCTGCTTTTAATTCCCAACTCAAATTTTGTATCAATTTTTTTTGAATAATGAATGCCCAAAAAAGTAACACCTTCTTCAAGCTTACTGTTTTTGAAGTTTCTTTCATCCAAAACTATAGTGTTGGAAAAATTCTCTAATCCTATTTCCTGCTGATTCATTCTTAAATAGAACAGACCTAATTGGCATTTAAACGCTGGTATTTTTTTTAATAAACTTCTTTCATAATAAACCTGGTAAAAAATATTTGTATGTGTTATTCTAAAATCTGTTATTGATAAATATATGTTGTTAAAGGGACCCGGTTATACTTCCCTTCTTTTGTTGTTCCTTATGCAGGCAGCCTTAGTGAGAAATCATCTAAATACCCAAATAACACTAATTACGTTTTTTGAAAAAGATGGAATCTGTAAGTTTTATATTTTATAAAGTTTATTGCATTTCTTTCACCTTTAAAATGCTTATTCTGCAGCTTCTCTAATTTCTTTTTATATTTCCACTTAATAAACTTTACTGCTAAGGGAAACCGGTCTTCTGCCAAAAGAGAAATAAGATTTGTTATTGGAAATAATACTTCCATGGATAAACTATTCACTATATCTATAGTAGGAGCAGTTTCTTTAGTGATGTCTTGCTCTTTGATAAGCTTTACCGGATATTTTTTAATTATTTCCTGAAATTCCTTAAAATTATGTCCTCCGCCAAGTGGGCTTTTTCCTTCCACATCTATCTGAAAAAAATCAGATATCATAATATGTCCGCCTGAATTTAAAGCATTCAATCCGTTTGTGAAAGAATTATCCATTGGAATATATTGAAAGCTTTCACTGAAAAGAATTAAGTCATACTTGTTATCAGTTTTTACATCTTCAAATTTACTCTGATAAATTTGCACTTTATCTCCCAATACACCTCTGGCATGATTTGTAAGAATAGTGCCCGGAGAAACGCAGTCAACTGTATATCCTTTTTTAATTAATTCCGATGCAAATTTTCCTGATCCACAACCAACGTCCAGGATAGTTTTTGTACCGGTGGGAATATGAGACATTAAAAAATCTGCATAATTCTGCTGAGCTTTCGCCAAATTGGCAATATCAGCCGGAAGCTCATCATCGAAAAAACCATAATGCAGATATTCGGTATTTAAAAAATGCTTGAAGAAAATCAATCCGATTTCAAGGCCTACTTCTTTAGAATCAACTTTTCTATTGTTTTTTTCCAATTAAATTTAGTTAATAGTGTTCCAAATCTAATACATTGGATAAATCTTTAGCTCTTTTCCTTTGTTACTAATATATTTCTTAAAGGGATTGTGAATTACTAGTAAAATTTTATTGATACAGATAATTAGTTTTACAGATATTTATAAACTTTAATTACATAACATTTTGTACCTCACATTTGCATGGAGATATTTTAAAGCAAAAAAAAGCACCAATGCGATAAATATTATAAGCTGGGTTACTGTTTGCGTTATTGCATTTTCAACCATGTGCCAGGTATTGGTTTTAAGTGTGTTTAATGGCTTTGAGGACCTGGTACGTTCACTTTATTCTAATTTTTATACCGACGTAAGGGTAATTGCTTCCAGGGGAAAAACCATTCTGCTAACAGCAGAGCAAATTAATTCTATTAAAAATTTTAAAGAAGTAAAGAACATTTCACTTGTTGCACAGGAAAAAGCCTTGTTACAGAACGGTGATTTGCAAACTGTTGTTTTTTTGAAAGGAGTAGATGATAATTACAATAATGTTTCAGGTGTACCACAAAAAATGCTTAATGGAGTATTTGAAACCGGCTCTGCTGATGAGCCGCAATTAATATTGGGTGCCGGAATTGAATATGCTGTGGGAGTTCAGGCTGATAAAAGCTTAACACCACTTACTGTTTTTCTGCCAAAAAAAATAGGGTATGCTTCCTCCGACCCTTCAGAATCTTTAAGTGAAGGCAATGCATATCCCTCAGGCAGCTTTGCCATTCAGCAGGATTTTGACAATAAATATGTTATTACCAATATTGATTTTATAAAGCATCAGATGAATTATGCCGCTAATGAATATAGTGCTGTTGAAATTGCCTTATCACACCCTAAAGAAACAGATGATGTAACGAACGCTTTACAAAAAATGCTGGGAAGTAAGTATACCGTGCAAACTAAGTATCAGCAAAATACAAGTTTGTACACCAGTATGAAAGTGGAGAAGTGGGCTATTTATGCGGTACTTACACTCATTCTCATTATCGCGGCATTCAATATGATAAGCGCTCTGACTATGCTTGTATTGGAAAAAAGAAAAGATATTAGTGTGTTGCAGTCATTAGGCGCTGATAAAAGCCTGATATTAAAAATATTTTTGAGTGAGGGATTGATATTGGCTGTTACGGGAGCAGCTATTGGCTTGTGTTTGGCAACCATTATTTGTGCTCTGCAATCACAATTTAAGTTGATAAAACTTACAGGCAATTCTTTTCTTATAGATTATTTTCCCGTAAAACTTATTGCTACAGATTTTTTATTGGTTGCATCCACAGCATTGATTATTGCTTTTATTGCTGCATGGCTTCCTGCCCGTAAAGCAGCGAGGCAAGCTTTTGAGTTGAGGAGTTAATATTATTTGGTCATTAGTCAGTAAGTCAATGTGAAAATATGCAACTCTTAATGGAAATTAGTAATTAGAACAAAATGATCAATGACTCATTGACCCCATTGACCTTCACATTAAATTAAATTTTTAATAATCCCCTAATGTAACGGGCAACTGTGCATAAGCCACTTTTAACTGCTCATCATTTGGCGCAACACCATGCCATTCAAAATTGCCTTTCATAAAATCAATTCCATAACCCATTTCTGTCTTCATTAAAATTACAATAGGTTTACCTTTTCCAACAAATGACTTAGCATTATTCAGCCCTGCAATAACCTGATCCATTTCATTGCCATCCATTTCAAGTACGTGCCAGTTAAATGCTTCAAATTTTGCATGGAGGTTATCGAGGTTCATCACTTTTTTTGTTGGTCCGTCAATTTGCTGACCGTTCCAGTCTATGGTAGCAATCAGGTTATCTACTTTATGATGTGCCGCAAACATGATTGCTTCCCAGTTTTGTCCTTCATCCAATTCGCCATCTCCATGCAACGAAAAAACGATGTGGTCGTCATTATTTAGCTTTTTAGCCAACGCAGCCCCTATCGCTACACTCATTCCCTGTCCTAAGGAACCCGATGCTACCCTTACACCTGGTAATCCCTCATGGGTAGTGGGATGCCCCTGCAGGCGTGAGTTTATTTTTCTAAAAGTTTTGAGCTCTTCTAAAGGAAAGTATCCTGCCCTTGCCAATGTACTATACCATACCGGAGAAATATGTCCGTTTGATAAAAAGAAAATATCCTCTCCTATGCCATCCATATCAAAGCCTGTCTGTCTATCCATTATTTCAAAATATAATGCAGTAAAAAATTCAGTACATCCTAAGGATCCTCCTGGATGGCCACTTTGTGCATCATATACCATCCTTATAATGTCTCTCCTTACCTGTGAGGTTATTGCTTTTAGATCGTTCATTTAAAAAACTTTTTTATATGAAAGCGAACCTACATTAAAAGCTGTAATAGGACAAATTCATTTTTTTCGGCATATAAATTGAATATTATGGTAAGATTCGTTTTTTTGTTATTCTTGGTTTATTTTTACAGAGTAAGTATATTGAACTTAAGGCGGTATATATAAAGTTTTAATAACTAATGCAACTTTTGTTATAGTATTTAACACTATACAAGTTTATTGTTAATCTAAACACGCAAGCAGCATATTCTCTTTAGGATGGGTCTAATGCAGCAAGGTTTCAATATAAACTTAATTTATTTGCATATTATAATAATGAGGCATGGATAATATTTTACTAAGTTCAGCATTAGCGTTTCTTATCACCTTTTTTGCCATTCCACCTATAATTAAGGTGGCAAAAGATAAAAAGTTATTTGATGAGCCGGATGAACGCAAGGTTCATAAATCAGTAGTTCCAACCCTTGGCGGACTTGGTATTTTTGCCGGATTTATTATCGCCACATTGATGGGAGTACCTGATACTACTACAAATGAATTGCAATACTTCCTGGCAGCGGCCATGGTTATTTTCTTCCTTGGCATTAAAGACGACATCCTGGTTTTATCTGCTACTAAAAAATTTATAGGGCAATTAATAGCAGCAGGTATCATTATTAAATTTGGTGGTATTAGAATAGACAATTTATATGGATTTTTAAACATCTATCAAATACCACAAATTACCAGTTATATACTTACCATTTTTACTATTATAGTTATTACCAACTCTTTTAATTTAATTGATGGGGTAGATGGCTTAGCCGGCAGTCTTGGATTACTGACCTCTGTTTTATTTGGTATTTACTTTTTTATTACGGGTGAATTAATGTATTCAGTAATGGCACTATCATTGGCAGGCAGCCTTATTGCTTTTCTTATTTATAACTTTTCTCCAGCCAAAATATTTATGGGTGACACAGGATCTTTATTAATTGGATTATTGAATTCAATCTTTGCAATTAAATTTATGACGATAGCTTCTAATCCTGAGGCTAATTTACCATTATTGTCGGCTCCGGCTATTGCTTTTGCCATTTTAATAATTCCTTTAATTGATACACTTAGAGTATTTAGTTTACGTATTTTCAAAAGACGCTCACCCTTTAGCCCCGATAGAAATCATATTCACCATTTTTTACTCGACTTTGGCCTCTCCCAAAAAATGATTACACTAATTTGCGTTACTACCAATATTATTTTCATTGGCCTGGCATATATTCTGAGGGCACAGGGAACCACAATAGTGATTGCTGCATTAGGTGCTACTGCCCTAATATTAGTATCAATCATTTATTATAGCCGACCCAGATCAAAATTTGCTGCTACAGAAGTAAGGGAACATGAAGCCGGCATTCTTAAATCTCATAAAATTCTTGCGGTTGCAAACGAACCTGTTGAACAGAACTAAGCTATTGGTTTAACTTTATCAGCCTCTTTGTATTAAATTTGTAACCGTTTACAACTTTGTATGTAATCGGGTGGTTATTCATTATTTCGCTTATTTATTTAAATATATGACAGACGATCTTTCATTTATATTAGAAGAGGGTAAAGAATCTATGACGAAGGCAATTAACCATCTGGAGGCAGAGTTGGTTAAAATTCGGGCAGGTAAAGCAAATCCAACTATGCTTGATGGTATTTTTGTGGATTACTATGGTAATACCACCCCTATAAACCAGGTGGGAAATATAAGTGCTATGGATGCAAGAACAATTTCTATTCAGCCCTGGGAAAAAAATATGCTTCAACCTATTGAAAGAGCAATTATAGCAGCCAATATTGGTATCAATCCTCAAAATGATGGAAATATTATCCGTCTTTTTTTACCTCCTTTAACTGAAGAAAGACGAAGGGAAATGGTAAAACGCAGTAATGCAGAAGGCGAAAAGGCGAAAGTTGCGGTGCGAAGTATTCGTCGTGAAGCCATTGAACAAATTAAAAAGCTGGAGAAAGAAGGGCTTAGTGAAGACGAGTCACAGGATGCTGAAACAGAGATACAGGAAATCACAGATAAATTTATATCTCTGGTGGAAAAACATTTAACAGCTAAAGAAAAAGAGATAATGTCAGTATAAACTTAATGTATGCTGAAAGAACAATTTCTAATATTAATCTCTACCCCACTGTATTTTTTAATAATAGGAGTTGAAATATTGCTTAGCCATATTCACTTAAAAAAATATTATAAGCTAAAGGATAGTTTAATGAATGTTTACCTCTGTGTGGTAAATGGAGGTATTGATCTTTTATTCAGGGCTGTGTATCTGGTGATCCTGCTTTGGTTTTTCAATTTTAGTTTTGTTGATCTTTCTTTTAATCCTGTTATATACTGGGGATTGCTATTTATACTTGAAGATCTGCTGTTTTATATTGAACATAGGGTTGACCATTATTGCAGGCTTTTTTGGGCTGTTCATGTAACTCATCACTCTTCAGAAGAATTCAATTTAACTACAGGCTTCCGCTCTTCAGTATTACAGCCTATGTATCGGTTTATATATTTTATACCATTGGCGCTTTTAGGTTTTAAGCCCGTAGATATTGTATTTATGTATTCGCTTACGCAGATTTATGGCATATTAGTACATACAAAGTATATTAATAAAATGCCCGGATGGTTCGAAGCAATATTTGTAAGTCCATCCCACCACCGTGTACATCATGCAAGTAATATCCGGTACCTTGATAAAAACATGGGAATGGTTCTGATAATATGGGATCGCTTATTTGGAACTTTTCAGGAGGAAGTAAGAGAAGACCCCATTAAGTACGGACTTTCAAAACCACTTAATAATCCATACCATCCTGCCAAAATTATTTTTCATGAATGGAAAGATATGGGGCAGGATTTGAAAAAAACTACCTCTCTCTTAACCAAAATAAAATATTTAGTGATGCCTCCCGGCTGGAGTCATGATGGAAGTACAAAAACAGCAAAGCAGCTTAGAAGGGAGTTAGATGTTTCAAAAGCTTAATAAGTTTAGGAAGTTTATCTACACCCACTCCCACATAAATCTTTTATATTACTTTTATTGGATATTTAATTAACTTTTGAAAACTCTTGAAACTTATGGAACCTTTTAAACCCAAACCGCATGGTAGATATTTATCTTGATAAAATAAGCACCAAAGCAGAGAAAGATCTGGATAAGAAAACAACAAAAGAAAAAACAATTAAGATTCTTGAAGAGATAAATGAGTTGCAAAATCTTTTATATGCAGAAAACAAGCACTCCCTTTTGGTTATTTTACAAGGAATGGATGCCAGCGGAAAGGATGGCGTAATAAGAAATATTTTTGGCCACCTAAATCCGCAGGGTGTCACCGTAAAAAGCTACAAAGCTCCCACAGATGAGGAATTAAGTCATGATTTTTTGTGGAGGATTCACCACCATGCTCCTGCCAAAGGAATGATACAGATTTTTAACCGAAGCCATTACGAGGATATTTTAATAACCCGTGTACGTAAATGGTGTGATGACGAAACCGCTAAAAAAAGGATGAAGGCAATCAACGATTGGGAAGAATTGTTAACGCAACATAACCATACACACATTCTTAAATTTTATTTACATATTTCACATGAAGAACAGCTTGAAAGGCTGGAAGAAAGGAAAACCAATCCGGCAAAAATGTGGAAATACAATGAGAATGATTATAAAGAAAGAGAATTATGGGGTGAGTATAAGAAAATGTATGAAGATGCTTTTGCCAATTGCAATCAACCTCCATGGACTATTATACCCAGTGATCAAAACTGGTACAAGGAGCACTTAATAGCAAGTAAGTTGTACGATACATTAAAAAACCTTGAAATGAAATTTCCGGAGATGAAATCTAAACAAAGTATGTAATAAACAATTCTATAATAATTAAAACTTATAACTATGGGCTTCATTAAAGAATTTAAACTGTTTGTAATGAAAGGCAACATGCTGGAATTAGCTATCGCATTAGTAATGGGTGTTGCCTTCGGGAAAATTATCACTTCATTGGTAGATAATATTATAATGCCCTTCATAGGCTCTTTAATCGGGAGTAATTTTGCCACTTTAACAACAAATGTTAACGGGGTTGACATAAAATATGGCTTGTTTATACAGGCTATGGTTGATTTTTTAATTATTGCATTTATTATTTTTTTAGTGATAAAGGCAATGAATAAACTTAAGAAAAGAGAAGCTATAGTTGCAGAAGTTTCCTCTACCGATAAATTATTAATAGAAATAAGAGATTCTTTGGTAATCAGAAAGCAGCAAGACATGAATCGTGAATCGTGAAACGTCAAACGTGAAAGGTGTAAGGGAACCGTAATATTTCACGTTTCACCTCTCTCACTGCTGATAGCTATCGGGATCATGACTTATATAAAAACTAACTTTTACTTGTGAATACGGAATCTTACCAAATAAAATTACCCCAATTCGAAGGCCCGTTCGACCTGCTTTTATTTTTTATTGAAAGGGATGAGCTGGATATTTATAATATTCCCATAACAAAAATAACAAACGAGTTTTTAGATTTTATTCGTAAAAGCGAGGCCTTAAATGTAGATCTTGGAAGTGAATTTATTTTATTCATCAGTACATTAATGCGTATTAAGGCAAAAATGCTTTTGCCCAGGAAAGAGATTGATGCGGAAGGAAATGAAATAGATCCACGGCAGGAGTTGATAGATAAAATACTTGAATATAAAAAATTTAAACAGGCGGCTACTGAAATGCAACAGATGGAAGCTTTACGTATGATGATGGTGAAGAGAGGTAACCTTGCGGATGAACTTGCCAGGATTGGTGAAGAAGCCGGTGAAGGCACCGAAATACAAACGGTTACATTATTTAAGCTAATGAGGGCTTTTGAGAGAGTAGCACAACGGCTTCATGAAAAAAGGCATCAGCCTGTACACACCGTGATGCAGTACAATTATACCATGGAAGGCAGCCGTGAGTACATGCTTGAGTTAATTAAAAGAGAGCGCTCCATTTCTTTTGAAAAAATATTTGAAGTTTGTGAAAACCGCATTCATGCAATCTTTCTTTTTTTAAATATGCTGGAACTGATACAGGCAAAATATTTTTTTATACTAACAGGGGAGGGAAGAAATAATTTTATTGTGGAGTATAATGAGAACAGGGAGGAAATTGATACCCCGGAAGAAGCAATTGCATAAACTATAATGGAATATTATAAAAGATTAAGTCTAAAATCTATATCCCAAACTAAATCCCAATCCTCTCAAGCCTCCCCATGGTCCTTTTGCAACAACGCTGGCGCCGGTACTGCTAACAGAATATGATCTGATTGTTTTTAACGGGGCATCATTTTTCAGATCTTCTAATTGCCTTCTTAATTCATCCTGTTCAACCTGTGATAATGTGCCGGAAAAATTAAGCTCTCCATCTGCAGAACCATAATTTGGGCCAAATATCCACCAATCCAGGCTCATGTTTTTACCAATTTTAAACTGTGCACCTATTTGTAAGCCCCCTGTAAATGCATCAAGTTTGCCATCAAAAATTCCTGTTTTAGTATCATTACTGTAACTGATGGGAAGATTTATTTTATAATTTGCATATGATATAAATGGCCCGATATAAAATCCATGAAGAGCACCTTTTTTACCTACATAATATCTGAATTGCGGAACAACGCCAAAACTGCCAAGCTTGAACTGCTCATACTTAACATCTGAATTATCAGTTATATTCTTAAAAATATTTTGAAATGGCAATATTCCAAAGGGAATAAAATGAACATTAACCGCCAATGAAGTGCGTTTTGCAAGAGCTCTTTCATATTCCAATGAAATATTTTTAAATAACAATGCAGGTAAATTTATCTTAACAATATTCTTTTTATCTGGAGTTGCCACATCCTGTTGTTGGGCATAAGCTATGTTACTTATAAAGCACAGATAAATTAAAGTTGCTTTGATCGTCTTATTCATCGGGTTAGTTTTTTAAATAGAATGATTTTTAATTTCTAATTATTTTGCAATCATGGTAACTTAAACCAATTCAGTAAATTAAGTAACCCATTGCAACTTTTGTGTCTCCAATGTATTTACAAATGGAACATTTTCTTCCTGCGCTTTGTTCCATTGCTTTTTTAATTCATAATACCATCTGGCCTGTGTATCAGGATCCCCAACCAACATAAGTTTTGGATCAGTTTCTAATCCTTTTTTTAATTTATTGAATATTCCAACATCCTGGCCGATAAAAGTTTTGCCCAATGTTTTTAATGGCAGCCAAAAAATATTTGCCACAGCAAGTGTTGTATAAAAAAAATGATTTAACTCAGTTTCATTTTCATTGAGGGGAGTTAGCGTGGTAATGGAGACCACTTCATTCTTTTCTCCTATTTTTATATGCTCAATTCTTACACCGGGGATTTGAAAATCTATTTCCGTTGATTTTCCCCCTTTTAAAATTTTATACCCTTTTGAATTAGTAGAAGGTGCATGACGGCTCATTTTAAAACCCATAGGCGAAGGCTCAAAATATTTTTCTTTTATTATTAAAGATTTTTTTGAGCGCCAAAACCACGACTGATGCACAAATGTAACATGCGCCGGATCAATCAATCCTATTACAGAATGATCAATATTACAGGGAAGGACAACTTTTTCAACATGCTTAAATTTTTTATTGCTGTCAAGCAACAGGTCAGGCAATTTATTAACAGTAGTATTTTCACTTAATTTTTTATCAGAAATATAAACCCAGATAATGCCATTCACTTCTTTACACGGATAATTTCCGGTCTTTATTTTACCAACGTTTATATTATTCTCCGGAGCAAGAGCGGGAATTTCTGTACAGGTACCCTGGGTATCAAATTTCCATCCATGATAGCAGCATTGAATACATTTTCCATCAAACCACCCATACGATAAAGGCACTCCACGATGAGGACAATTATCTTTTAATGCAAAGGGTTCGCCTTTATCGTCTCTGCCAAAAACAATTTTTTCGCTTAATATTTCTTTTGATAATAATTTTTGTTTTTTAAGCTCGGCTCCATAAAAAGCAACATACCAAAGATTTTTAAGAAATAATCCGGCTTCAGCTGGCATAATATTTATTTCTTTCTTGGATCATCTGCAGGGTTTACATAATTAATCCCCCAGGGGCCCATTCCATGAAGCTGAATAATAGTACGCTTTTTTGTAAAAGCAAAATGCGTTTGTTTTACAGGCATTAAAGCAAAAGCACCTTCAGATAATTTAATTGCGGTAGCCTCATTAAACTGATCGCCTGTACCCATAAAAAATGCTCCCTTAATTACCGTAACATGCTCTATAGCAGGATGCCAATGTGGAGGAACCTTGTAATTTGCAGGCAATGATAATCGAATAGTAAAAAGCTCAGCCTTAGACATGTCCCCTTCAATATGAGCCATTTTAGCACCTGCAGGTAAAGAGGCAGGTCCATCTTTCCAAACAAGATCATTTGCATTTAAACGAACATGCGTACCTGAATTCATGGTATGATCCTGTGCTTTTAAATTTGCACATACGCTAATAATCAGCAGCAATAATGCGGATAACTTTTTCATACTTGTTGTTTAAAGTTTATAGAATGTGTTTACACTTTGCAAAGTACAAAAAAAATAAATATTCGTGGTAACTACTGCCGGCTTACTAATTTTTCCACATCAACTTTATGCCCGTCCGTACCGGCACTGGCGGACATTTCTCTTATTGCATCTGCTATATGATCGGCATCAATACCAACCTCATTATACAATTCTTTTGGTGAGCCATGCTCAATTATAGTATCCGGAATTCCCATGATCTTTACTTCTGCTTTATAATTATTGGCAGCCATAAATTCCAATACGGCAGAGCCAAATCCTCCCATAACTGTTCCGTCTTCTACCGTAATTATTTTATTGTATTTATTAAAAACCTCGTGAAGCAATTCCTCATCTATCGGTTTTGCAAAACGCATATCGTAATGTGCAGGATTAATTTTATCTGCTTTCACATCTCTTATTGCAGCCGCTGCAAAATTCCCGGGATGGCCGAAAGACAGGATGGCAATATCTTTTCCATCTTTTAATTTTCTTCCTTTGCCAATTTTAATTTCCCTCATTTCTGTTTTCCATTCTGCTTTTACCGCTTCGCCTCTTGGATACCGGATAACAAAAGGGTTCTTTATTTTTTCAAGCTGAGCGGTATACATCAGGTCTCTAAGTTCACTTTCGTTCATTGGTGCACTTACTATCATGTTTGGAATACAGCGCATATAAGCAATATCATAGCATCCATGGTGCGTTGGCCCATCCTCACCTACAAGCCCGGCCCTGTCTAAGCAAAATACTACGGGTAGGTTTTGAATGGCAACATCATGCACCACCTGGTCGTATGCCCGTTGCATAAATGATGAATAAATATTACAGAAAACTTTCATCCCCTGTGTTGCCAAACCGGCACTTAGGGTAACGGCATGTTGTTCGCAAATGCCTACATCAAATGCACGGTTAGGCATTTTCGCCATCATATATTTTAAAGAGCAGCCGCTTGGCATTGCCGGTGTAACTGCCAGTATCTTTTTATTCTTTTCTGCCAGCTCAATTATGGTATGTCCAAATACATCTTGATATTTTGGAGGCTGGGGAATATCAAATGTTTTTTTGTATATCTCTCCTGTTATCTTATCAAATAAGCCGGGGGCGTGCCAAATGGTTTGATCTTTTTCTGCCAGATCGTATCCTTTACCTTTCACTGTTTTGATGTGTAATAATTTGGGACCGCCAATATCTTTTAAGTCTTTTAAAGTATCAACCAACTTGGTGATGTTATGTCCGTCGATTGGTCCGAAGTATCTAAGCTTTAAAGCTTCAAACAGATTGCTACTCTTGCTAACCAACCCTTTTAAACTTGCTTCAAACTTTGAAGCCATATTACGGGAAAAGGTTGTACCAACAGGAAGTTTGCCTAAGAGCTTCCAAAAATCGTCTCTTATTTTATTATAGGTATGAGAGGTTGTAATATCAGTTAAGTATTCTTTTAAGGCACCCACATTGGGGTCAATGCTCATGCAATTATCATTTAAGATAATAAGGAGGTTGCTGTTTTCAATGCCTGCATGGTTCATTCCTTCAAATGCTAAACCGGCTGTCATAGCGCCATCACCAATTATTGCAACATGCTGGCGGTCAGTTTCTCCTTTATAGTGAGAAGCCATGGCCATACCCAACGCTGCAGAAATTGATGTGGATGAATGCCCTACACCAAAAGTATCGTACTCACTTTCAGTACGTTTAGGAAAACCACTCAAACCTTTATATTTTCTGTTAGTTGCAAAATTATCCCTGCGGCCGGTAAGAATTTTATGTCCATATGCCTGGTGACCAACATCCCAAACCAATTGGTCATAAGGAGTGTCATATACATAATGCAGGGCAACTGTTAATTCTACAACACCAAGGCTAGCTCCAAAATGACCTCCATATACACTTACCACATCAATAATATATTGACGAAGCTCATCGCACAGCTTTGGAAGCTGGTTACGTTTAAGCTTTTTAAGATCAGCGGGTGAATTTATTGTTTTGAGAAGAGGGCCGGGAGAGATATCCATTAATTTAATATATTATGTAAAAATAATGAAAACCCTCTAAATCTCCCTAAAGGGAGACTTTGGTAGTGATTTTAAATTCGAAGCATAATTTCATCTCCGGAATATAGACTACAAAACAACAAACTATAAGCTCTCTGCATACTCCATCATATTTAGTATCAAATCAGGATCAGGACAATTATCCAAAAATTTTTTGCTATCGCTGAATTTACATACCCCTGGATAATCCCCTTTATATTCTTCCATATCTTTTATTATTTGAAAGTGTAAATGCGGGGGCCAGCTACCATTTTCCTGCGGGTTACCATAATGCCCTATTACCTGTCCACGAATAATATACTGAGCTTCGGTTACTCTGGCAATATCATCCAGGCTAAGGTGGCCGTATAAAGTATAAAATGTTATAGTATCCAATTGATGAAGAAGAATAATGGTAGCTCCATAATCACCAAAGTTATTATTGTAACCATAACTATGTACCATACCGCCCAGGGGAGCATACACTTTTGTGCCCGCTTCTCCCCAAATATCTATCCCTAAATGTAATCGCCGGGGTTCATCGCTGAAATTTATTCCATTAAAAACTTCACTTCTTCCGTATAAATGCCTTAATTCATTATAGCCCCCTATCCCATATTTAGCTTTTTTATCTTTTAATTTTTTTAGAATATATGCAGAGAAATTTTCGGTGTTTGTAAGATCAATACCAGTTAGCTCTTGATTCTGATCTGTAAAACTAAAATGTATTAATTTTTCTTTTGCAGAATTAAAATCCACTACCTTATGAAAGGTATGAGAATGTGCTATCAACCGCTCATGTAATATATTTCCGTAAACGCTCATTGCATAAGGTTTGTTAATATATTGCAAGTTCATCATTTCTTTCCATTCCATGTTTTTTGGTTTACACAATAACATCTGTGAAAGGAAAGGAATGCAAAAAATAACGATGCAACATTTTTACCGACAAAAAGAATAAATATCTGCGCACACATCATAGGTCCAACTCATACAAATAACATTTTTTATACTTTTTTCTCTTTATTTTTAAACGTAAAACACTCAAATAATGAATAAATTTTTATTAGCCTGCTTCCTGTCAACTTTCGCAATTTCAGCAACTGCACAAATTAAAAAAGATACGGTAGTTGTACTGGTAAAACCAACCACCGATGTTAAACCTACACTCGATACTGCAAGAGTGAAAAAAGTATCACTTGCAGAAAAAACAAAAAGCAGTAAAAAATATCCAGGACTGTTTACCATTTACCAGGATACCGTAACCGGTTCCTTACAAATGTTTGTAAAGAAAAATCAATTGGGTAAAGAGTTTATCTACCAGAGTTTCTCTATCAGTGGCCCTACAAGTTTAAGGTTGAACCAGAGCATGCACCGGAGTACAGAGGTGTTTAAAATTGTAAAAGCATTTGACAAGCTCGAATTTCAGGTAGTAAATACAAGATTTTATTATGATTCTGCTAATCCTGTAAGCAGAACAGCAGGAGTAGATATTGCTGAAGCTGTTTTACTGGCAGAAAAATATACTGTAGATGATGCAGAAGGTTATATGGTAAGTGTTGACGGATTATTTCTTTCAGATAAGATGGACCCGGTAAAGCCATTAACTCCAATTGGTGCACCACCATCACTTTTCTTTAACCTTGGCACGCTTAATCCTTCAAAGTCGAAGTATAATGTAATTCGTTCATTCCCTGGAAATATAGATGTTCAGGTGGATCTTGCGTACGATAATCCTGCACCTTATAATAGGGGTAGTGCTGATATAACAGATGCCCGGTATGTACGGGTAAGAATACAACACAGCTTTATAGAAATGCCCAAAAATAATTTTCGCCCACGACTGGATGATCCACGTGTTGGCTATTTTACTGTGCAGAAAGAAAATTTAACTACAATAGATCCCATCCGGTCCAGAGATGTAATAAACCGGTGGCACCTGGTAAAAAAAGATTCTTCAGCAGCCCTAAGTGAACCAGTGGAACCAATTTTTTGGTGGATAGAAAATACAACCCCTTACGAATACCGGCAGATCATTAAGGAAGCAGGAGAAAAATGGAATGAGGCGTTTGAAAAAGCTGGATTTAAAAATGCTGTAATAATGAAGCAGATGCCAGATAACGCTGATTGGGATCCAAGTGATCTCAGGTATAATGTTATCAGGTGGGTTTCTTCTTCCATTCCTAACTATGGTGCTATTGGCCCAAGCCATGTTAATCCCCAAACAGGCCAAATACTGGGTTCGGATATAACTATAGAGTGGTTTAGCGGAAATGCCACGCCAATTTTTGAGGAATTTTACAATTCGCCATCTGCACCGTTTTATATACCCGGAATGGAAGGTACTCATGTGTGCTGTAGGCTGACTTCGGAATTAAAAGCAAAGTTTACAACGGGACTTACGGCCTTAGAAGCTGCAGGAGCCCCGGAAGCGGAAGTAAAAAAAATGCACAAACAGTTTTTAACTTACCTGATCTTGCATGAAATGGGCCATACGCTTGGCCTTAACCACAACATGATGGCAAGCCAGATGTTATCGCCTGCTGAATTAAATAATACAGCTATAACACAAAAGAAAGGGTTGATAGGCAGCGTAATGGATTATCCGGCAATTAATGTAAGTATAGACAGAAGTAAGCAGGGAGATTATTATACCACTAAACCCGGCCCTTATGATCTTTGGGCAATTGAATTTGGCTATACTCCAGTACCGGCGGAACAAGAAGAGGCTTTTCGTAAAAAAATACTGAGCCGTAGTACTGAACACGATCTTGCATTTGGTAATGACGCTGATGATATGCGTTCGCCCGGTAGCGGAATTGATCCACGTGTTAATGTGGGTGATATGAGCAGTGATGCACTTGGATATGCCGAAGATCGTTTTACTCTGCTAAATAACCTTGTTCCAAAGCTGAAAGATAGATATAGTAAAGACGGCAAGAGCTATGCAGAATTAAGATCGAGGTATGGACTTTTAAACAATCAAAGGTTAGATATGATCAATGCTGTTAGCCGTTATGTTGGCGGCGTTTATATTGACAGGAGCTTTGTGGGTCAGGGTACCAAAAATAAGCCTTATACACCTGTACCAATAGTCACGCAAAAAAGAGCAATGGCTGTATTAAATAAAAATGTTTTCTCTCCAAATGCATTTGCCAGTGATGCTTATTTATTGCCTTATTTGCAAACCCAGAGGAGAGGCTTTAATTTCTTTTCAAGTACTGAAGACCCGAAGTTGAGCAGTATATACAACGTACTTGCTACTGCTTCATTAAATCATATTCTGCATCCTGTAACTATGCAACGCATAACTAACAGCCGGATGTATGGTAATCAATATAGCCTTGCTGATGTAATGAATGATCTGAACAAAGGTATTTTTGATGCTGATATTAACAGCAGTGTAAATACCTACAGGCAATATCTGCAAACAGCCTATGTAAAACAACTGGCTCAGATTGCCCATATACAATCACCCGTAGATGATTTATCAAAGGCTGCTGCACGTTATACATTAAAAAAATTAAAGACAAGGCTTGCAACTGCTGCGTCAACTAACGAAGAAACAAAAGCACACAGGAGTAATCTGGTATTTCTTATTGATGATGTATTGACGGTGAAGTAAGTTTACATAATACTAATGATAAAAAAAGCCCCGAAAAATCCGGGGCTTTTTTTATATAACCACATTTACCATCTTATTTTTTACATAAATAATTTTCTTTGGCGCTTTACTATCAATCCATTTTTTTATTACCTCATTATTAAGAACAATATTTTCAACTTCTTCCTGAGAAGCATTTAATGCTATATTAATAGTAGTACGCAATTTACCATTTATTGAAATGGGATATTCTTTTGTGGACTCAATTAAATATTTTGATTCAAACTTTGGAAACGGAGCATCCAGGATGCTTTCTTTATTTCCTAATTGATTCCACAATTCTTCTGTAATATGCGGAGCATAAGGCGTTAATAAGATCAGGAGTGGTTCTAAAATTTCTTTTTTATGGCATTTTAGATCATGCAGTTCATTTACACAAACCATAAATGCACTTACTGCCGTGTTATATGAAAATCTTTCTGTGTCTTCTTCAATTTTTTTAATGGTTTTATGCAGTACTTTTAATTCGGCATCGGTGGCTTTGTCTTCAGTCCAGACTTTACCTTTTTGCTCATCAAAAAATAAACGCCATAATTTTTTTAAAAAGCGGTGAACACCTTCAATTCCTTTGGTATCCCATGGCTTGCTTGCTTCAACCGGCCCCAAGAACATTTCATACATCCGGAAGGTATCGGCGCCGTATTTTTCTATTAATACATCAGGGTTAACCGTGTTGTATTTTGATTTTGACATTTTTTCTGTTTCTACACCACAGATGTATTTTCCATCTTCTAAAATAAATGTTGCATTTGCATATTCTCCGTTTTTCCATTTCCTAAATGCATCAATGTCTAATTCAACTCCATCAACAAGATTTACATCAACATGAAGTTCAGCAATTTGCCAAGTAATATTTTTACTTTCTGAATGGATTCCTAAAGCTTGGTTTATCAAAATTCTTGATTCATCAGAAGGCAATTTTTCTTTAATTTTTTTTGAAAGAAAAAGTTGATGTCCTTCCGATAAATCTTTAATCAAATCAAGTTTGTAATAATCTAATCTATATACAAATCTGCTGCTTCCCTGTATCATTCCTTGATTCACCAACTTTCTAAATGGTTCATCAAAATTTATATACCCTAAATCAAATAAAACTTTTGTCCACATGCGGCTGTAGAGTAAATGCCCGACTGCATGCTCCGTTCCGCCAACATACACATCCACTTGGTTCCAGTAATCTGTTGCTTTTTTATCAGCAAATGCTTTATCATTATCCGAATCCATATATCTTAAAAAATACCACGATGAACCTGCATAGCCGGGCATTGTATTTGTTTCTCTTGTTGAGCCATCATTTAAATTAACCCAGTCAGTAATATTAGCCAATGGTCCTTCTCCTTCCGGACCGGGTTTGTAATTTTCCACATGCGGTAATTCAACCGGTAATTCTTTTTCATCAACAGGATAAGCAATACCACCCTTATAAACTATAGGAAACGGTTCACCCCAATATCGCTGGCGGCTGAAACCTGCATCTCTCATCTTATAATTTATTTTTCTTTTACCTATTCCAAGTTCTTCCAATTTATTATTTACTACAGAAATAGCATCTTTCATTAACATCCCATTTAAAAAATCCGAATTGGTAAGAATAGCATCTTTAGTGGGATTGGCTTCTTCACCGTTAAAATGTTCACCAATTATATTTGTGATGAGAATATTAAAATGCTTTGCAAAATTAAAATCACGCTGATCACCGCAAGGCACAGCCATGATTGCTCCTGTACCATAGCCAGCTAATACATATTCAGATATCCAGATCGGGATCTCTTTTCCATTAAAAGGGTTTACTGCATAAGCGCCGGTAAAGGCACCCGTTATTTGTTTTACTTCTGCTAGCCTCTCTCTTTCGCTACGGCTTTTTGCATAATCAAGATATTTTTCAATTTCTTCTTTTTGTTCAGAGGTTGTTATTTGTTGCACCAATTCATGTTCTGGCGCAAGTACCATAAAGTCAACGCCGAAGATGGTATCTGGTCGGGTAGTGTAAACGCCAAGCCTTGAGCTGTGAGCCCTGAGCTGTGAGCTGTGTCTTTGCTCATGGCTATTAGCTCGAAGCTCGAAGCTGATCTCAGCTCCCTCACTCTTCCCGATCCAGTTCCTTTGCATTTCTTTCATTGCATCACTGAATTCCACTGTTTCCAAACCTTGCAACAATCTTTCGGCATAGTCGGTTATCCGTAAATACCATTGATGCATTTTCTTTTTTACAACCGGATGCCCGCCACGTTCACTTACTCCATTGATCACTTCATCATTAGCTAAAACTGTTCCCAGTGCCTCACACCAGTTCACTTCACCATAAGCTAAGTATGCCAACCGACGCTTCATTAATATATCTTCTTTCTCTTTTTCTGAATATGCATACCATTGTTCAGGAGTAAAATCTTTATTTCCTTTAGTGGCATATTTATTTATGAGTTTTGATATTGGTAATGCTTTCTTTTCTGTGTTACAGAAATAACTATTGAACAATTGCAGAAATATCCATTGAGTCCATTTATAATATTTCGGATCGCTGGTTCGTATCTCCCTGCTCCAGTCAAAAGAAAAACCAATATTATCCAGTTGCTCACGAAAAGTATTTATATTATTTTCTGTAGTAACTGCAGGATGTTGTCCCGTTTCCAAAGCATATTGTTCTGCAGGTAATCCAAAACTGTCATAACCCATAGGATGCAGTACATTAAACCCTTTCAGGCGCTTATACCTTGCATAAATATCACTGGCAATATAACCAAGGGGGTGACCCACATGTAAGCCTGCTCCACTGGGATAAGGAAACATATCCAGCACATAGCATTTAGGTTTGGAAGAATGATTCCTTACTTTATAAGCATCCGTTTCTTTCCATCTTTGCTGCCATTTCTTTTCTATATGTCTGAAATTATACTCCATACTGTTCCATAATGGTATGCGGTACAAGTGAGTGATCCTTCGTCAAGCTCTGGATAAACTTCACGATGATGCTATGAAAAACAAATGCGGGCTACCAAAAAAAATTTGTGAAAGAAATGTTATTCAACTTTCTTAAATCACCAATCACTGGATTAACTAAAATATATTAGCAATACAATGTAACCACAAAAATACTAAACGTCTGTAAAAACAATTATTTTTGCCGGCATCTTACATAATCATAATCGTAAACTAATGGCTCAATTTGGTAAAGCATCTGCAAAGCGTGGAAAACCATCTTACATATATGCAATAATAGGAGTAGCGCTGGTTTTATTTTTATTTGGCATTGTAGGTTGGATATTTTTAAATATCCGCAAAACAGGAGAATATTTTAAAGAGAGCATCCAGGTACATGCATGGATTGAAAGAACGGCAACAAAAAAACAAATTGATACTGTAAAAAATTATATAAGTTCCCTGCCTTACGCAAAAGATGTTGAATATGTTACAAGAGAAAAGGCTGTAGAAAAATGGAATGCGCAAAATGATACCACCTGGAGAAAATTTTTAGACAATAATCCACTTCCTGAAAGCATAGACTTTTTTGTAAAGGCTGACTATATGCAACAGGATAGCCTTGCCAATCTTGGTAATTATCTAACAAATAATTATCAGAATGTTATTTCAGAATTTCAATATCCTACTGATACAGTTACCTATGTGAGTAAATTTGTAAAAACGGCTGCAATATGGATTCTTATTATCGCAATTATACTTTCTATCCTTGTAATTATTTCTATTGATAATACCATACGGCTTGCAATGTATAGCAACCGGTTCTTAATAAAAACCATGCAAATGGTAGGTGCAACAAGAAGTTTTATTGCACGGCCATTAAATATAAGAGCAATCATCAATGGATTGATAGCGGCAGGAATTGCTATTGTACTTATGATTGCTTTTATTGCTGTAGCAGAAAAACTTGTGCCTTACTTTAAGGTACTTCATGATAACAGTAGCATGCTTTTTCTATTTATGGTTATGGTAGTATTAGGATTACTGATCTCACTGTTCAGTACGCATCGCTCTGTTCTCAAATATTTAAAAATGAAACTGGATGATCTTTATTAATATTGAAATATAAATTATGGCAAATACAAAAACCCAAAATAAAAAAACTGCGATGCCCGTAACCACTAAAGAAAAAGCAGTTACTCAGTCACCATCCGCACAATTATTTGGCAGAGAGAATTACAAGTGGATGCTTATAGGCCTTGTGGTAATGGCCATTGGATTTTTTTTGATGGCAGGTGGTAAAAGCAGTGATCCCAATGTTTTTCAGGATAAGGACGTGTATAGTACAACCCGGATCACTATTGCCCCTATATTAATTATTGCCGGCCTTATTATTGAAATATTTGCTATAATGAAGAAGCCTGAATAATTTTTTTTAAGATAATATGTTTGGCGATGATTTATTCATCGCCTTTTTTTATGTTGCACATTCAATCACTTAGATGACCATTACTGAATCAATCATTATAGCTATTGTTGAAGGAATAACGGAATTTATTCCCATTTCTTCCACCGGTCATATGATCATTGCTGAAAAATTATTACAAACGCATGATGATGCATTTACCAAGGTTTTTACAGTTGCAATACAGTTAGGAGCAATTTTAGCTGTTGTAGTTCTTTATTATAAAAAGTTTTTTAATTTCTCTCAATGGAAATTTTATGCAAAGCTTGCTGTAGCGGTATTACCCGCATTAATAATTGGTTTTTTATTTTCAAAAAAAATTGATGCATTGCTTGATAGCTCTTTAACTGTTGCAATAGCAATGCTTGCGGGGGGAATTATTTTGATATTTATCGATAAAGCTTATAAACGGCCTCATATCCATAATGAAAATGAAATATCCTTTGTAAATGCCTTTATTATCGGCATATGGCAATGCCTTGCCATGATACCGGGTATTAGCAGAAGTGCCGCATCAATAATTGGCGGTATGCAGCAAAAGCTTACCAGGAATGCAGCTGCAGAATTCTCATTTTTTTTAGCAGTGCCTACCATGCTTGCTGCTACGGTGTATAAATTATACATGCATAGTAAAGAAAACGGATCATTTACTTCAGACGAAATAAAATTATTGAGCATTGGAAATATTGTAGCTTTTGTTGTTGCACTGCTGGCTATAAAATTTTTTATTACATTTTTACAGAAGTATGGCTTTAGGGTGTGGGGGGTCTATCGAATAATTGTGGGTATAGTACTGTTGATATTAATTTATTCAGGATGGCTAAAATCTTAAAGCTGTATAATAAGCTGGATTAATAATAGTGATAATTTTTTCGCTATTTTCAATATTCATTTAACCAACAATGCAAACTGCTCCAAAAAATGTTATAAGAGGATGGACCATGTACGACTGGGCAAACAGTGCGTATTCACTCGTTATAGTTTCAGCGATATTTCCGGCATATTATTCTGCTATTGCACCTGCAAAGGTTGATTTTATAGGGCGGACTTTTGACCGGGCTGCTCTTGCATCGTACTCAATTTCATTTTCATTTTTGATAATTGCAATCCTTTCTCCTATTCTTTCTTCAATTGCTGATTATAAAGGAAATAAAAAGGCCTTTATGCAATTCTTTTGTTACCTCGGCTCCGCAGCCTGCATTGGATTAAGTTTTCTTACCAGAGATAATATTTCATTTGGTATTATTTGCTCCGTATTTGGCTCCATTGGTTTTTGCGGCAGCATTGTTTTTTATAATGCGTACTTACCGGAGATAGCTTCGGAAGAAGATCAGGACAGGATAAGTGCAAAAGGATTTGCAACAGGCTATGTTGGCAGCGTAATTCTAATGATCATTTGCCTCGCTGCCATTATGCTTAATGATGCAATGCATTGGGGATTAGGGGCCTGGCCTACCCGTTTATCTTTTCTGGCAGTAGGCTTGTGGTGGGCAGGCTTTGCACAGATAACATTTAAAAACCTTCCGCGGTCAATAGCATCTAAACAACGTCCTGAGAAAAATATTTTTGTAAACGGTTTTTATGAATTAAAAAAAGTATGGCAACAATTACGCGAATACCCGGTTACAAAAAGATTTTTAAGAAGTTTCTTTTTTTATAATATGGGGGTACAAACTGTAATGTATCTGTCGAGCTATTTTGCAGCAGAAGAGCTAAAGCTGGAAACTTCTCAATTAATTATTACTATTCTCATCATTCAACTGGTGGCAATAGCAGGTGCTACTATGTTTGCCAGATTATCAAAGCGAACAAATAATATTTTCACGTTGGGAGTAATTATCTGTGTCTGGATTGTTGTATGCATTTCAGCATTTGCAATTTCCAAACAGGCTAAAGTTTTAAAACCATTTACCGAAAAAATTACCGTATTAGAAAAACAAAGAGATGTTCCAAATATTTCCAGGGAAGAAATAAATAAACAAATTGGAATTGTAAGAGAGCAGATGAAACCGATCCAAACCCCTATCAGCTACGAGTTTTATATTGTTGCAACCATAGTAGGATTGGTGATGGGGGGAATTCAATCTATGTCACGCTCTACCTATTCAAAGCTCTTGCCACCTACTAAAGACACTGCATCATACTTTAGCTTTTATGATGTATGTGATAAAGTGGGGACAGTGATAGGAACATTATCTTTTGGTTATGTTGCTGAATTTTATGGCGGCATGGGAAATTCGGTTTTAGCGCTTATGATATTTTTTATCATCGGAGGTATTTTATTATTGTTTGTTGATCCAAAAAAGAAGACAGCTATAGCATGAAATTGTATTCAATAAATACAGGATATTTTAAACTTGATGGGGGTGCCATGTTTGGAGTTGTTCCAAAAAGCATGTGGCAAAAATTAAATCCGCCTGATGAAAATAATATGTGCAGCTGGGCCATGCGTTGTTTATTAATTGAAGATGGCGAACGATTGATTTTAGTTGATAACGGGATGGGAGATAAGCAGGATGAAAAATTTTTTGGTCATTATTATTTACACGGAGAGGATACCCTTGATGGATCACTGGAAAAAAATGGTTTTAGTAAAGATGATGTAACCGATGTTTTTCTTACTCACCTGCATTTTGATCATTGTGGCGGCTCCATTGAAAAAAAGGGAGACCTGCCTGCCGGACAGGCAGGTAAATTAGTTCCGGCTTTTAAAAATGCAACTTATTGGAGCAATGAAGTTCATTGGGAATGGGCTGCTAATCCAAATGACAGGGAGAAAGCCAGTTTTCTTAAAGAAAATATTTTGCCAATTGAACAGAGTGGTAAATTAAAATTCATTGAAGTAAAAGATGGTATTTCCTACTCAGAAAATATTGCGGTTCGGTTTATGAATGGTCATACTGAAGCAATGATGTTGCCCCAACTAAATTATAATGGAAAAACAATTGTTTATATGGCGGATTTGCTTCCATCAGTTGCACATATACCTGTGCCATACATTATGGCTTACGATACACAACCTTTACAAACATTACAGGAAAAAAAATCATTTCTAACGGAAGCCCATCAAAAAGATTACATTTTATTTTTTGAACACGATCCTTTAATTGAATGCTGTACCCTGCAATTAACAGAAAAGGGAATAAGAAGCAAAGACACTTTTTACCTTTCTGATATTTAATTACCTGGTGTTTATCAGCGAAGTAATCGGATATCTTAAATTTTTATATCCCATCATATCAACTTTTACGCTGCCTACAGAAATCGGAGATTCTACACGTAGTACTAACCGGTTAGCATCATCACTAACCCATACAACCATTCTCTCTCCGCCTTCAAACATGGTTCCCTTCACCAGCAATGGTTTAAGCTTTATGGAACGAAATTTCCCATACCTGGTTTTAATATTTTCTTTTCCCATATACCTGAGGTATAAATGATGTACCTCATCATCCAAAAACATATCAAAAGGTATTTTATCATTCACTTTATACTTACTAAAGTTTACATTTCTTGCATAATACATTGCGCTTACAACATCCTGGATACAATTGGGTATTTTATACACTCCTTTTGTACTTATTGCTGTACCTGCAGCATGATTAAAGGTTACATTATTATAAGTTTTATATCCTCCCTCGCTAACATCCCTGATAAATTTTAATGGTAGCATAGTAGCTGTATCAATATAACTCTCATAACGATCTCTTACTTTAAAAAAATTATCAAAGAACGAATATGACTTTCCAATGCCTATACAATGATACGCAGGGCGGCCATTAAATTTTTCAAGCCTTACAGAAAATGATGCTTCACCGGCGGCTATATACATCCCCATTGTAGTATAATATACTTTCATGGTAACCACCTCTGCAGGCCGGAATGCAGAATTTCTTACCCCGCAAAATTCATCTCCAGCCTTTAAAGAAAAAGCAGTAAGAATAATTAGGAGTGTTGCTATACTTTTCAATAAATGTCTCATCGTACTTCGTTGCTTCTGTCTTTAAAAAACTTTTTGCTTATAATAAAATAACTGCCGGCAAGTGCAGGAACAAAAAGATTGATAAACCAAATACCAAACGTAGTTCCCAGAATCCCTATTGTATTTGCACTATACAAACTTAAAAGTTCTACACTAAATTTTCCCCTTATACCAAGATCTGCTATTGCGAATGACGGAATAATAGCCATTACTAAATATAAAATAGAGATAAGCCAAAACCCTTGCTGCCACGTAACTTCAACCTGTAATACCTGAAGTAATAATATATATTGTATGACGAAAACGAGATACCGGAGTAAAGAGATAAACAATAACCTTAACAATAATTTGGGAGTAAATTCATCCAGCACACTTATGTACTGAATGTATTTAGAAAATGTAGGAACTTTTTCAAACAATCTAATTATCCATGATAACCGAAAAAGAAATAATAAAAGAATAACCGTAGCAAAAACTGATAACGATAATAAAACCTCTAACCAAAAAAATGAAAGACCCATGATAGTATTTCCATGGGTATGCTCTGTATTCAGGAGAAATATTAATCCAAAGCAACCCATTAAAACAGTAATTGTAAGCTGGCATATACTTCCTGCAATGGACAACGAAACTGATTTTAGTCTGTTTCCTTCTTTTACATACAAAACCCTTCCGCCATATTCGCCTATCCGGTTAGGTGTATTTAACGAAAGAGTTACTCCCGCTAATACTCCTTTAAATGCGGTAAAAAAATTTATTGGCTGAAGATTTATCATCAACACCTGCCATTTTTTGGCTTCCAGTCCCCAATTAATAAACGTTAGTATTATAACCAACCAGAATTTCCAGGCCTGTTCACCGAAAGGTGCCTGTTTAATTAAACTTAATGATTCGTAAAGTTGCGGCTGTATTTTTACCTGTTGATATAATGAGTAAAATAACCATACCCCAAGCAGTGGACCAAGCACATAGTTGAGGAATAATTTAATATTTTTGTTCATCCTGAACATGTGTTCAAAAATAATCTTCGCTTTGCATAAACCATCAAAAATCATTTTAGGTATTGATCCCGGTACATTGCTTATGGGCTTTGGAATAATAAAAGTAACAGGCAATACGGTTAACCTGATAGAAATGGATGTACTAAAGCTGTCTGCTAAAAAAGATACTTACGAAAGATTACGCCTGATTCATTATAAAGTTTGTGATCTGGTACAATTACATGCCCCTGATGAGCTGGCAATTGAAGCTCCTTTTTTTGGCAAAAACGTTCAGAGCATGCTTAAGCTGGGCAGGGCACAAGGGGTAGCGATAGCAGCAGCAATGCAATCCGGGTTACCTGTTACTGAATACTCCCCGAGAAAAATAAAACAATCAATTACGGGAAATGGCAATGCAGATAAACAACAGGTGATGAAAATGCTCCAGCGTATTTTAAGCTTTAGCGATGACCCAAAACATTTAGATGCTACCGATGCGTTGGCAGTAGCTGTTTGCCATCATTTCCAGGATAATGTTTTATTAAAGGGCTCAACAAAAAAAATGGCAGGATGGAAAGATTTTATTCTAAAAAACCCTGGGAGATTCAGATAATTATTCTACAAATATTTTAATATTTTTTGTTGGGCAGTCTTTAACTCTTCGGGTGAAGTTTTCCTTTTGGAACGGGTAAAATTAAGATCATCAGCATTATTAATAGGAACAAGGTGCATGTGTGCATGGGGTACTTCCAGGCCAATAACACTTATTCCACACCGATTACAATAAAATGCGCTTTCAATTGCTTTTGCAATAGGTTTAGAAAACAATAACATTTCTCTTAAATAATCATCGGGTACATCAAAAAAATTATCCACTTCAATTTTTGGTACCACTAATGTATGCCCGTTAACTAAGGGATACACATCTAAAAAAGCAAAAAAATTTTCATTTTCAGCAATTTTATAACAAGGAATTTCTCCGTTTATTATTTTAGAAAAAATGGTCATTTTTAAATATTTAAGGTTAGTAAAGCTAAAGAATAACAGAAATACGAAACCCCAAAGTTGAAGAATAATAAATACATATTTTATTGGCATATAATTTTCTCTTGATGAATTATTAATAATCTCAAAATTTTTTTATGACAGTTAATGAAAACAACGACCAGCAAGACAGATTTAAAAATACAAGTGACGAAGACCGGGATACACCAGGGGATAATGATACAAGTACAACCAGTACCGATGATGAGGGCGTGTTGGAAAATGACACTGACACTGATATAGATGATGATGATTTGGAAGATGAGGATCTTACGGAAGACATTAATGAAGAAGATGATGTTCTTGAGGACGATCTGGAAAATGTTGATGACGATTCAGCTTCAGACGAATCAGAGAGAACACGATAGAATATTAATTTACAATTCCGTAGAATTATTTCCTCAGGAAATAAATAAAACAGATGCAAAAAACTAATCCAAAAAAAACATTAAGACCATCACAAAAGCAGGAAAAGCCGGGTGAAGAAAACAGGATGATCCCTTTACCCGTTTTTGATAATCCTGCAGCAACAGGATCAGGGAAGCTTGCTAATAAAATTGCTTTTATTACTGGTGGCGACAGCGGGATTGGAAGAGCTGTTGCTGTGCTGTTTGCAAAAGAAGGCGCTGATGTGGTGATTGTTTATTTAAATGATGAAGAAAAGGACGCATCAGATACAAAATATGTTATAGAGCAACAATATAAAAGAAAATGTTTATTGATCGCAGCAGATATCAGCAAAGAAAGAGCATGTATAAATGCAGTGGCAAAAGCGATAAAACAATTTGGAAGAATTGATATTTTAGTCAACAACGCAGCTGTTCATTGGGAAAGCAAAAGCCTTGAAGAAATTTCAACAAAACAATTAGTAAAAACTTTTGAAACAAATATCTTTTCCTTCTTCTGGATAACAAAAGCAGCGTTACCCGATATGCCAAAAGGAAGTACAATTATTAATACAACTTCGGTTACAGCATACAGGGGCAGCAGCGATCTTATAGATTATGCATCAACAAAGGCAGCAATTGTAGGTTTTACAAGAAGCCTTGCACAAAATTTAATTGAGAAAGGTATCAGGGTGAATGCAGTTGCTCCCGGGCCCATATGGACACCACTGGTAGTCTCCACATTTGACGGAGACAAGGTTGCCAAACACGGCAGTGATGTACCGATGAAACGTGCCGGCGAGCCTGTTGAAGTGGCTCCGTCATTTTTATTCCTTGCATGTGATGATTCAAGTTATATTACAGGGCAGGTAATACATCCAAATGGCGGGGAAATCGTAAATGGTTAATAAAGCATATGACAACAGAAAGCGGAGAAGAAATTAAGATATCAAATAGAAAAATAAAAAGTATTGGCAGTGATCCTGAAAAAACAGCCAAAGCCATAAGCCTGGTATATGTGAATGATACCGAGCCCGGGATCACAAGAATTAAAAAAGGTGAAAAATTTGAATACTTTTTTAAAGACAAAAAAGTAGCAGATGATGAAGAATTGTTACGTATAAAGCATTTGGTTATTCCCCCAGCTTGGACAAATGTTTGGATATGCCCTAAAGAAAATGGCCATTTGCAGGTTACGGGTGTTGATGTAAAAGAAAGAAAACAATATAAATACCATTCGGATTGGAACAAGTTTAGAAATCAAACAAAGTTTTATCGTCTTTATGAATTCGGAAAGATATTACCCTCGATAAGATTGCGCCTGGAGAAAGACCTTGCTTTACCTACTCTTGGCGAGGAAAAAGTTTTAGCAGCTGTAGTAAGCCTGATGGAAAGAACCAACATACGGGTAGGTAATAATTTTTATGAAAAGCTGTATGGCTCGTATGGCTTAACAACACTAAAAGATAAGCATGTAAAAATTGAAGGAAATAACCTAAAGTTTACGTTTAAAGGAAAAAAAGGAGTTTCACATGACATCAGTATTAAAAACAATAAGCTTTCCAAAATTGTAAAACAATGCAGGGATATTCCGGGTAAAGAACTGTTTCAGTATTTTGATGAGAATGGAGGAAAACATTCAATTGATTCGGGAATGGTAAATGAATATATTAAAGAGATATGCGGGGGATGTGATTTTACGGCAAAAGATTTTAGAACATGGGCCGGAACTGTCCACGCTTTGCTTGCCTTAAATTCAATAGGATGCTGTGAAACCCAAACTGAAACAAAAAGAAAAATTGTAGAAGCACTTGATATGGTTGCAAAAGATCTGGGAAATACAAGAACTGTTTGTAAAAAGTATTATGTTCATCCGCTTATTTTATCATTATATGAAAGCAGAGAGCTGGAAAAATATACTGCAGAGCTGGATAAAATCGAAAAAAATGATAACAAAGCCGATCTTACACCTGAAGAGAAAGTGCTGATGAAAATTTTAGAAAAAGCCCCCTCCTGACTCCCCCGATAGGGAGAGTTGCTAACTTGCCTATCGTCGGGCAGACTCACCATGCGATCATTAATTTTGTGATTACATTTATAACACAACCATGCAAATAAAATTCGATGTTTAGTATTCAAAATAAATCAGAAAATGGTTTTGATAAGGTCGTATTAAAAGATGAAGGAAATGGAACTTTTGCAGAAATCATCCCTTCCTGTTCAGCTATGTTACATGCGTTTACAATTATTAAAGATGGTAAAGAATTTAATGTGATAGAAAGTTATGATAATGCTGAAGATTTTGAAAAGAATGTAACCTCTAAAGGATTTCTGGGAACTAAACTTTCACCTTTTGTTTGCAGGATAAACAAAGGCAAATATAATTTTGAAGGAAGAGAGTTTACGATTGAAAAATATTACGACAGGAATAACGCATTACACGGTATGCTGTATGACCAGCCTTTTAAAGTAACTGCCAGACAGTCCAACAAAAATAGTGCGGCAGTTTCAATGATGCATGAATACAGGGCTGCTGACCAGGGTTATCCTTTTAATTACGCTTGTATTATAACCTATGAACTTGAAAAACATAGCAGGTTAAATGTATTTACACAGATTACCAATAAAGATGAGGTTTCAATTCCTTTACAGGATGGCTGGCATCCCTATTTTACGCTGGATGCAAAGATCGATGATCTGAAGTTGCAATTCAGATCGTTTGAAATGGTTGAATTTAATGACGAACTGCTACCTACCGGAAAATTAATTCCCTATAAAGAATTTGATAAATTGAAAGAACTTGGCGATACTTTTTTTGATAATTGCTTTACGCTAAATTTTTCTGAAGGGCAGCCAATATGCTTATTACAGAATAGCGAAAAAAATATAGAGATAGAAATTCATACCGATGAATCATATCCTTATTTGCAATTGTATACGCCATCGCATAGAAACAGTATTGCTATTGAAAATATAAGCGGGGCTCCGGATGCCTTTAATAATGGTATGGGTTTGAAAACATTACAGCCCGGTGAATCTGCGAACTTTAAAACATCTTATAAGATCACTTTAATAACTTAGATGCATGAATACAGTTTCTAAAATAGTCAGGGATATTTTTAAAGAAAATTTTACTTCTACTCCCAATCTATACTTTTCTCCCGGCAGAATAAATTTTATTGGCGAACACATTGATTATAATGATGGCTTTGTAATGCCAGCGGCAATTAACAAAGGAATTTATTATGCTATTGCAATAAATAATACTGATGTTATAAATTTTCATTCAGTAGATTTTAATGAGAAGCTTTCTATTAAGATCAGTGATATTAAAAAAATGACCGGCTGGAAGAATTATGTATTGGGTGTTGTGAATGAATTTTTATTATTAAAAAAAGAGGTGGCGGGTTTTGATTGCGTTTTCGGCGGTGATATTGCAGATGGCGCTGGTATTTCTTCTTCTGCTGCTGTAGAAGGTGGACTTGCGTTTGGTATAAACGAGCTTTTTAATTTTGGATTGAATAGGAAAGAACTTGCATTGCTTTGTCAGCGTGCAGAACATAATTTTCCGGGAGTGATGTGTGGTATTATGGACCAATATGCAAATATGTTCGGGAAAAAGGATAATGTGATTTTACTGGATTGTAAAAGTATTGAACACCAATATTTTCCTCTGAAATTAGAAGGATATGAAATTGTGCTGATCAATTCCAAAGTGCATCATTCACTGGCATCATCAGAATATAATATTAGAAGAAAAGAATGTGAAAAAGGATTGGAGATTTTAAAAAAAGAAAAAGGAATTAATTCTTTCAGGGATATAAAAAGCTTAGATGAATTATTACCATTTAAAGATAAAATGGATGCGAAAGTTTATGATCGTTGTAAGTACGTAGTTGAAGAAATTTTAAGAACACAGCAAGCTGCAAAACTTTTACAAACAGATAATTTAGTTGAATTTGGAAAGCTGATGTTTGAAACCCATGAAGGTTTAAGCAAATTATATGAAGTTAGTTGTAAGGAACTTGATTTTCTTGTTGAAAAAGCCAGGGAAAATAAAGATGTGATTGGCTCAAGAATGATGGGTGGTGGTTTTGGTGGTTGCACCATTAATATTATAAAAACAGAAAGTGTGCAAGGCTTTTTAGCTGATGCAACAGCTGCTTATAAAAAGAAATTTCAGATAGACGCGGAAGTGATTGATGTGAAGATTGGGGATGGGACACATAAGATAATAATATGAAACTAATCAGGGTTATTGATTGAGATCAGTAATGAAATACAAACAATAACTGTAACCAACTTTTATTAGGCTGAATTTGAGACTTGTTTGTTAGATATTTTACCTCCCATTTTCAAAAACAGGTACGAGGTTTACCCATTTCTTTTTTACTAATCTACCTGATCGCATCAGCCTTTTTTCTTTCTCTTTTGCTGAAATTGAATTTCCAGGAGTGCCAGTAATTTTTTTCCGGCAATTTTTACTCTCGCATTTACATGTAAAAGCATCCATTCTATCGTCCAAAAGATCCTGATAATCCAATGTCAATTCATCCTCATTTTTTATATTACATAATGCAATTAAATTCAATCCATCATAGCCAGTGTTAGCATCACAGCTATGATTTTGAGGAGCCCATTGCTGCGGATCATTATCCCATAGAATATATACTTCATCAGAAATGGGATAAGCATATTTCTTAAATTCCTTAACCTGGTAAGGTGCCCAGGTATTTTCTACAAATCGTTTGGTTACAATACGATGGGCACTTGTTTCCTGCTTAAAAATAATCTCACCTTTTTTTATAAACTGCTTTGCAAATATTCCATACCCATCCAGTGAATTTCCTTTAAGAATATATTTTTTTTGTTTAGAGGCATGTCTGGCTATTCCTTCATCTATGATATTTTTTAAAAATCCTGTTTTACCAATGGGGTCGAATTTAAGAATATAATCCGCTGACCCTTCATAGCCATCTTCATAAAAAACCGAACATGTAAAATTTATATCCAGGAAATAAATTTCACCATTTGCATCTAACCTAAAATCTAACCGGGCATATCCAACCCCGGAAAACCCGGTGAATATTTTTTCAGAAGCCTGTTTTAGTTTTTCTTCAAGCAATTTATTATCACATGGCACATTAGCACCGGCATGCAGGCAGGATGTTTTTAATGCATACGTTTTAAATTGTTTATTATTTGAAAAAACATATTCAACAGGCTTAAATACTTTGCATGATTTGTCAGAAGCCGGGTTAGCTGCAACAAGAACAGTGAACTCTCTTCCTGCTATGTATTCTTCTATCAATATGTCGTCATATTCCTCCTTCAATAAAGAATTAATTTTACTTTTTATATCATTCAAATTATGAACGAGTGAGTTTTCATCAATTCCTAAACTATCGCCTGCATGCGCAGGTTTTATAAAAAGTGGAAATGTGAGGTGTTGAATTGTTGCTTCGATATTGTTATTATCCCGCATTTCAACATAATTTGGAGTTTTTACTCCGGCACAATACGCTACATATTTCATCAAGGGTTTGGAAGGATCATATATTGTTGCATCAGGACCTGTATATGGTAAATTAAGCAGCTCTAAAGAATGAATTACATCAACAGAGGGAACAGACCAATCTAAATATCCTTCGCATAAATTGATATATATATCAAATCCTTGCTTACTTAGTTTTTTGAGTTGCTGGTAAGTAGTTAACTTATTTAAGAATACATGATGCACTTCATCATCAGGCAATAATTTTGAGAGATTACGAGGCGGATCATAATTCTTATAATCTACATTACTCGTTGAATAGTCAGGTTGGAGAAC
>MWVW01000028.1_pt1 | contig 34359 bp, 34 predicted proteins | sample 1047191 | NCBI WGS metagenome assembly MWVW01 (sample SAMN06349985, study PRJNA376086) | soil metagenome | isolation source: MtG22-5 sample Antarctic (ecotone) | place: Antarctica
TGAATGCCTGGGTAGAGATTGATAAAAGCGCTGCAGGTAAAATGATAAAATCGATTGATGGCAAAAAACACAATGGCCGCCTGATACGTATGAATGAAGCTGATGGCGGGTTTAAGAGGCCAGCTGAAGAAGGCGGCAGCGGAAGAAAAAGAATTCCTTTGAGGGAGAAAAGGTATTGACAGAGCTATAGAAATGACATAATTTTATAGAAAGAAAATTTTAATTATGACAGCAACAGCGATTCGTAAAAAACTAATTAATTACCTTGAAAGTGCTGATGAAAAAAAAGTAAAGGCAGTATATACAATCTTTGAAGATGAAATAAACGAGTCCTCTGAATTTTTTTTAACAAAAGACCAGCTTGATATTTTAAATAAGGAAAGAGAAAATCATTTAAAAGGTAAAAGCAAATCATACACTTGGGATCAGGCAAAGGAGATTATCAGGAGCAAAAAGAAATAGATGTATAAACTGATAATAAAACCAGCTGCGGTGGAAATGGCGAGAGATGCATACGACTGGTATAATGATCAACAACAGGGATTAGGAGAAGTTTTTATTTCAGCATTAGACAATTGCTTTGAAAGAATTACACAACATCCAAAAGCTTATAGTAAGATCAAAAAAAATTATCGCCAGGCAAGATTAAAAAAAATTCCTTATGTTATTGTGTTTGAAATTTTCAAAACTGATGTAGTGGTTTTCTCTGTATTTCATACGAGCAGAAATCCAAAATATAAAATTTGAGAAATAAATTGAAAAATTAGATTTCTTTTTATGGAAGATAAAACGATTAAAGAATTACTTCCTGGATTTTACAAAGAATATAATTTAGGAATGGATGGAGGGCAGAGCAGCTCATTCGTAAGAGTTGAGGTTACCAAAAAAATCACTTTATACATTCCTAATTTTAAGGCAAGGAGAAAGGCAGTAATAAAACATGACATTCACCACATTGTTACAGGTTACCGTTCTACATTTAAAGGTGAGAGTGAAATTGGCGCATGGGAAATTGGTTCAGGCTGTAAACATTACTGGGCTGCCTGGGTGCTGGATGCTTCCGGATTTATGACAGGTATAGTTTTTAATCTTTGGGGAGTTTTAAAAGCATTTGCCAGAGGAAGAAGAACAAGGAATTTATACTACGACGATATCTCCACAGAAGAAGCTTTAAACATGAAAGTTAGTGAGCTGAAAAAATGTTTATCCCTCGACAAATATCCAACAAACACCAAACCAACATTTGTTGATTTGCTTTTATTTGCATTTTTTGCATTGATTTTTTCTATACTTTCAATTTTATTGCTTCCTTTTATTATGATTTATACGGTTTATATAAAAAGCAAAATTGAAAATAATTTTTTAACGGCAGAGAAAATAGAAACATGAGTTTGAGGTAGAGCAAATAAATAACGAATTGAAATGACGGCTTTGTGTGATAGCAAGTTTCTCCTATCGGGGGATATTTAGAGGAGGCTTCACACCAACTCTATAACCGTTATCTCCGGCAAAATCCCTACCCTTCCCGGATAACCAATAAATCCAAAGCCACGGTTTACATATAATTTTTGTTTTCCTTGTTCATATAATCCTGCCCATTGCTTGTAAACATATTGAACAGGGCTCCAGTGAAATCCCGGAACCTCGATACCAAACTGCATTCCATGCGTATGGCCGCTTAGCGTAAGATCAATATCCGGATACTGAGATTGTACCTGCCCTTCCCAATGACTGGGGTCGTGACTCATTAAAATTTTAAATGGATATTTTTCTGCTCCGGCATAAGCAAGATCCATTTTTCCATGTTTTGGGAATCTTGCTTTGTTACTCCAGTTCTCAATACCAAGTAATGCTATTTGTTCGCCGTTCTTTTCCAGTACAACATGTTCATTCATCAATAACCGCCAGCCCAGGTCTGCATGTACTTTTGTAAGATTTAATAAGTTTTGCTGTTTGCTAATACCATTGTAAGGCCAGCTAACATAATCTCCATAATCATGGTTACCGAAAATGGAATACACACCTAAAGGCGCTTTTAATTGACTGAATACATCCAAGTATTCTTCCATTTCAGTTGATCTGTCATTTACAAGATCACCACTGAATAATATGATATCAGGTTGTGCAGCCATTATCCTGTTTACACCTTTCATAACAGCTTGTTTATTTGTAAAGCTGCCTGAGTGGATATCGCTTATATGAACAATTTTTAATCCCTTAAAGGATGCTGGTAGATTATCAAACGAGAGTTTCAGTTTCCGTACATCATAATTATACTTATTGCTGAAACCATACACCAGGCTGCCGAATAGGGTACTGCCTGCAGCCAATCCCATCCAGCTTAAAAAAGCCGACCGGCTTATGCCATCATCTGTAAGCTGCTCTCCTTCGGTGTCTTTGAAAAATAATTTTCCCGAAATCCATTGAATTACCCTCCTCACATCATCTACCAAAAAGAAAACCACAGAAATTAATTTCCCCATAAATAAACCTACAACGGTTGCAAATAAATATGTCCTCACCTTTTGGGGAACTGTTGCAGGATCTGTAAGAACAAAAAATAAGAAGATTAAAAGTGCGAATATTGAAATACCCCAGTAAATGGTATAAATTATTGTTTTGGTTCTTGGAGATGCTGAATGACTTAGTAACTTGATTGCCTGGAACACATACGTATCCAGCAATATCATGATAAAAAATAAGATTATAATAAATGTAGGGCTTCGCATGAAAGGGCTAAAAATTTATAAATTCGTCTATCTGCTGGTGGATAGCTTGTAATGTACTTTTATTGTTTATTGTTCCATCTTCCTCCATTATCTTATCAATAACCGAAATTGGTAATTTATTAGGATGTACCAACATCTTCATATGATTTAATACACCAGTTATCTGATCCATCCCACGCAAATTGCCGGCGCGGCCTGTTGAAACGCCAACCAGTAAAGCTTTTTTATACCACCAGGCCTTTTTCACATCACTTATATCAATCATCGTTTTTAATACGCCGGGGAAACTGCCATTATATTCAGGCATAATAAAAATAATTTTTTGTGCAGGAATTAAAAATTCATTTTGGGTTTTAGAAAAATCAGGGTTCATTTCCAATACATTCAATTTCTTTAAAGAAAATATTTTTGCATCTATTCCTTTTTCAATTAATATTTTTCGATAATATTTTGCAACCTTTTCTGTATGGCTGCCCGGCCGGTTAGTTGCAGAAATGATTGTGTACATAATTAATGATTAACCAGCTATGTTAGAAGTTGGGGGATTAATATCACCCTAATATTATACCGAATAAGTAAATTTGCCAACCTGTCATTAATGTACGAAGTAAGATGTACGATGTACGAAGTAAAGACATTAAACAAAATTAGATAATTAATTTCCCCTTCAGGGGATTAAGGGGGTATGGCAAAGATAATAGGAATAGCAAATCAAAAAGGTGGGGTTGGTAAAACTACTACTGCAATTAATCTTGCTGCGAGTTTAGGGGTATTAGAGTTTAAAACATTATTGGTTGATGCAGATCCGCAGGCAAATAGTACTACCGGACTGGGCTTTGATCTTCATAATATATCGCAGGGATTATATGATTGTATGGTAAATACCACCAGTGCTAAGGATGTAGTTCTAAAATCTGATATATCATTTCTGGATGTGATTCCCTCACATATTGATCTGGTGGGAGCTGAAATTGAGATGATTAATTATCCTAACCGCGAAAGTGTTTTAAAGAATATTCTAGATCCTCTACGGGATGAATATGATTTTATAGTGGTTGATTGCTCCCCTTCTTTAGGATTGATAACAGTTAATGCTTTAACTGCTGCGGATAGCGTGATTGTTCCTGTTCAGGCAGAGTTTTTTGCATTAGAAGGTTTAGGAAAATTATTGAACACTATAAAAATTGTACAAAATAGATTAAACCCTGAACTAAAAATAGAAGGTTTACTGATGACAATGTATGATGGCCGTTTACGCTTATGTAACCAGGTAGTAAATGAAGTAAGAAAACACTTTGAAGACCTGGTTTTTTCGACTATTATTCATCGTAATACCAAACTAAGTGAGGCTCCAAGCTTTGGTAAACCCGCAATTTTATATGATGCAGATAGTAAGGGTGCAATAAATTATCTCAACCTGGCAAAAGAAATTCTGCAGAAAAATAATATGACAAAACTAAGCCAGGAAGAGAAGGTCTTGGAAAAAAGGTGAGGAGTTTTAGCTTGATCAGGTGCAATTTTTTTGCTCATAACTCATAGCTCACAACTAATTTTTTAATTATGTCAACAGCAAATAAAAGGGATGCTCTGGGTAAAGGCATTCGCTCTTTATTACAAAATATTGATGCGGACCTTAAATCAACTGCAGGCTCTTTAAAAAGTGAAGTAATAGAAAAAGCAAGTACAAGTTTAAGAGTACCACTTGATCAAATAGAGATAAACCCTAAACAACCAAGACGGGATTTTGATGAAGTAGCATTAAGTGAATTAGCCGCTTCTATTAAAACGCATGATATTATTCAACCGCTTACAGTTACCAGACTTTCTGGTGGAAGGTATAGAATAATTGCAGGTGAAAGAAGATTCAGGGCAGCAAAAATTGCAGGATTAAAAGATATACCTGTATATGTGAGGGAAACTAAAGATTCGCAACTGCTGGAACTTGCATTGCTGGAAAACCTGCAAAGGGAAAATTTAAATGCAATGGAGATTGCAATAAGTTACAGAAGACTTATGGAAGAACTGGATTATACCCAGGAACAACTGGCAGAAAGGATGGGAAAAGAACGAAGTACTGTAACCAATTATATCAGGCTTTTAAAATTGCCACCCGACATACAGGTTGCAGTAAGAAATGGAACTATTAGCATGGGACATGCAAGAGCGCTGATAAATGTGGATGCTATAGATAAGCAACTTTTTATTTTTAATGAAATAAAAAATAAGGAATTATCTGTAAGGCAAACTGAGGAACTTGTAAGAAGATTTTATACGTCAGGAAATGCTGTTAATAATTCCGTAAAGTCGCCCCTATCACCGGCATTAAAAAAAATTGAAGATAATTTAGCTTCTCATTACAGTACCAAAGTAAAATTGAACCATAATAAAAAAGGTTATGGCAGTATTACTTTTGAATATTATTCTCTTGAGGAATTAAACTCGATGTTGGATAAGATGAAGGTGCCTGTGAACTAAATGTATGCTCAACAAGAAATTATTTTTGTGTATTTTCTTTTTCTCATCAGCTTTTTGCAGTAAAAGTTTTGCGCAGCAAAACGACACTACCATTACCAAATTACAGGATAGTACAAGCCAAAAAAATATTTTATCACTTGATACATCTGCAAAAAAATTTAATCCTAAGGTTGCTACTTTCAGGTCAGCAGTACTTCCGGGCTGGGGCCAGGCTTACAATAAAAAATACTGGAAGATCCCGATTATTTATGGAGCACTTGGAACAACAGCAGCTATTTTTTTATATAATTTAAAAACCTACAAGCTCCTTAAACAAGCTATTATTTATCGGTCTGATACAATTCCTTCAAATGATGTATTAGTTGATCCGGATTTTAAAAATCTTTCAACGGAATCAATCAGGAGTTATAGAAATTCATTCCGCCAGAATGTAGATTATTCTGTTTTATTTTTTATATTATTTTGGGGATTAAATGTTGTTGATGCCACTGTTGATGCCCATTTAAAATCATTTGACGTTACTGATAATATTAGCTTTAAAATAAAACCCGGTTATAATCCTAACACCAATACAGGGGGTATTAGTATTGTTTTTACGCTTAAAGATAAATACGCAAAAGCTTTACCTTCATTACAATAATTTTCCTGATTATGGAAATTGCATTAATTGGATATGGCAAGATGGGTAAATCCATTGAAGAAGCGGCTTTACAGAAAGGCCATAGTATTTGCTTAGCAATCAATTCAAAAAATGTACGTGATCTTACAAAAAGAAATTTAGCAAAGGCTGATGTAGCAATAGAATTTACAACACCCGAAAATGCTGTAACTAATATTCTTAAGTGCTTTGAGGCAGGAATACCTGTTGTATGTGGCACAACAGGCTGGCTTAATAATTTTGATACTGTAAAAGAAACCTGTACCCGGGTAAAAGGTTCATTTCTTTATGCAAGTAACTTTAGCCTGGGTGTAAATATATTTTTTGAGCTTAATAAAAAATTAGTCCGGTTAATGAGTAAACAGAATTATAATATAATTATAGAAGAAACACATCATACACAAAAAAAAGATGCACCAAGTGGAACAGCGATTACCATTGCGGAAATGTTATTAAAAGAATTACCTCAAAAAAAGAAATGGGTTAATAATAAAAGTGAGAATAAAGAAGAACTATCAATTATTAGTAAGCGCATCGATCCGGCTGCTGGCATTCATGCTGTAAAATATCATTCAGAAGTGGATGATATTGAAGTAATTCATACAGCACATAACCGGCAAGGATTTGCAACCGGAGCAGTACTTGCCGCAGAATATGTAAAAGATAAAAAAGGAATATTTACTATGAAAGATGTTATAGGGATTTAAAAAAATAAAAGGTCTGTGCTGTACAGACCTGTTTATTATAAAAATACTTTTAAAATATATATGCCAGCCGTGCACCAACAGCACCTGAAGTAGCGCCTCCTTTTGATTGAGCAGTATACTTAAGTAAAGCTGAAATGTTATTACTTATTTTAAATCCTATACCTGGTGCATATGTAAAAGCACTACCCCCACCTTTGGTATAAAAAGTAAGACCTAATTGAGCGGAAGCATAAATTTGCGGTGAAAATCCAAATTCAACACCACCTAATACAGGCAAATATCCTGCACTACCTGAACCGTAAGTACTTTTTAAAGAATAGTTTATATACCCGGCATATAGAGTTATTGCTGCATCATCAGCAATTGCAAAATTTCCCTGGCCTGAAGCGCCAAATCCAAAAGAATATATGTCTCCAAAAGTTCCCACCGGCAAAGATAATTCTGCCCCCAGGCTAAATGATGTGTTAGATGATGATACTTTGTCCTGCGCAGCGGTATGTAGTATAAATATTATACCAACAATAGCTAAAAATAATTTTTTCATGATTTTTTTGTTTAATGAATATTAGGCATTAATGAACAAATACAAAATTAGTTCGTTAACCTTTATCATGCAACATAAAAGAGGCCTCATTACAGAGGCCTCTTAAATTTCTTAGAATACAGTTAGAAATTGTAAGCTAACCTTGCAACAATTGCAGTTGGCCCAAAAGAAATATATTTTGCAGAGATGTCAAAATTCTTTCCGAATCCGTAACCTATACTTGGAGCCCATGCAAAGTTACCGTCATCATCGCTTCCGGGATTATTGGTGGTATTGAAAGCATAACCGATTTGGCCATGGCCATATAAACCTTTACCTAAACCTAATTTAAGTCCGGCTAATAAGGGAATGTAACCAGAATGTCCTTTAGATCCGTTGAAATCATACGCCATGTTTTCGTACCCTGCGCTTGCAGTAAATTTTAAAGTAGACCCCATTGGAATATCCAATTGAATATCTGCGCCTGCAGCCAGCTTATAATCTGTAGAAGTACCGCTACCAACATTACCTGCAATGCTAAAAGTAGTTCCTCTAGGTACAACATCTGTTTCCTGAGCGTTTACCGAGACTGCAGTTACTATAAATGCAGTTACAGCTAATAATAGTTTTTTCATTTTTCTTGAATTTTTGGTTTAAAATAATTAATGGATTTAAGTATCAAGGCAAAGTTATACCTTTTTGTTAGTTTTATCCTCCTTTTAGAAAAAATCATGCCGATTTAAAAAAACTCTTTTATACATTGTTCTTTATAAATAATTTTTTTACAGAAATAATTATTCTGTTGTATTACCTCCCAATAAATAGCCAATTCTTATTCCAAAGTATCTGTTTTTAAAAGATACTTCATTATCATTGCTAAGATCACTAAATCCTAAATTATAATTAACGGATAAAAAGATGCCATTAGACAATTGGTATCCGGCTAGCAAATTACCTGAAAACTCAAAACGTTTTAAATCATCATTGTTTGCATCACTTCCAAAGTTAATTTTCTCTTCGCCTGATGTATTTTGGCCGGGAAGAACTCCCCCTGTAATAGAGTATTTGGTTTTACCACTTAATCCATATGCTAAGGCAGGCCCTGCCCCAACAAAAAAGCCCCCTGCAGCTTTGTAAATAAAATCAAGAGGAAGCTCGATATAGTTTAAAGTTATCTTACTTTCAGACGTTAAAGTACCTTCAGTTTCATTAACCTTACCTCCTTTTTGAGTATAATTTAATCCTGGCCGGAAAATAAAATTAGTTGAAAGAGGAAAACTAGTGAACACTCCTGCAGTGAAACCTAATTTAGAATCCGTAGATTTATTTAAGGAGGAAGTTTGATCTTCAATTTTTACTGAAGCTAATGTAGCGCCACCGGTAATACCAAATTGGGCAAAGGCAGTGGTTGAAATAAATACAATTGCTACAATAATAAATAATTTTTTCATTTTGATCTTTTTTGTTGAAAATTTATTAAGTAAGTAAGTAAATAACTTATACGGAATTAATATTTCAGACTCAACGTATAAAATTCAGCAATAGTATGTTCATAAAAATATTCACTATACCTTATCTAAATTATTTAACATATCAATAGTCATTTTTTCAAGATTATATTTAGGTTCCCACTTCCAATCATTGTTAGCCACGCTATCATCAATACTTTGTGGCCAGCTATCTGCAATTGCCTGGCGGTAATCAGGCGCGTATGTAATTACAAATCCAGGTATATGCTTTTTAATTTCCTGGGCTATTTCATTTGGCGAAAAACTTATGGCCGATACATTGTAAGATGTCCTGATTGAAATCTTTTCAGCATCAGCCTCCATTAATTCTATTGTAGCCCTTATAGCATCCGGCATATACATCATTGGTAAATAGGTATCTTCTTTTAAAAAGCATTTATATTTTTTTTCGCCCAAGGCATTATAAAAAATTTCAACGGCATAATCTGTGGTTCCCCCGCCAGGTGAGCTTTTATAACTAATAAGTCCCGGATAGCGCATACTTCTTACATCAACTCCATAACGATGATTATAATAATTACACCAGAACTCACCGGCATATTTACTAATTCCATAGACTGTTACAGGTTCAATCACTGTTTGCTGAGGACAATTTTGTTTTGGCGATGTAGGACCAAAAACCGCGATACTGCTGGGCCAGAATACTTTCGTTAATTTCTCCTCTTTCGCAATATCCAATACATTCAAAAGGCTTTGCATATTTAAATTCCATGCAAGCATAGGATTTTTTTCTCCTGTAGCTGACAATATAGCTGCAAGCAAATAGATTTGAGTAATACCTTGCCGGATAACCTGAACATGCAGCATCTCTTTATTCATAACATCAAGGCTTACATATGGCCCTGTTCCTTTTATTAAATCATTCTCTTCTCTTAGGTCTGAGGCAATAACGTTTGCCCCGCCATATAATCTGCGTAATTCCAATGTAAGTTCCACTCCAATTTGCCCGGAAGCGCCGATTACCAGTATTTTTTCTTTACTCATACGTTTTACAAAGAACTGTAAATGTAAAATTGAATATTGAAAATAGTAGTTTTGATGATGGAAAATTATTTACAGAAGCTTTTTGCACACCAGCAATATGATAAGAATAATTTTTTTCTTATTGCAGGTCCATGTGTTGTTGAAGGAGAAGGAATGGTAATGGAAATAGCAGAAACAGTTACAGCCATTTGTAAAAAATACAAGGTTCCTTATATTTTTAAAGCTTCTTATAAAAAAGCAAACCGAACAAGCGCTTCTTCCTTTATCGGTATCGGTGATGAAAAAGCATTGGAAATAATTAAAACCGCAGGAGAAAAGAACGCAGTTCCAACCATTACTGATATTCATACCGGATTAGAAGCATCTACTGCAGCGCACTATGCAGATATTTTACAAATTCCTGCTTTTTTATGCAGGCAAACAGAATTGTTGATCGCTGCAGCTAAGACAAATAAAATAATCAACGTAAAGAAGGGCCAGTTTTTAAATGGTGAGGCAATGAAATTCGCAGTAGAAAAAATTAAATCTGCAGGTAATAAAAAAGTAATGCTTACTGAACGGGGAAATAGTTTTGGATACCATGATCTTGTTGTGGACTTTAGAAATATACCCGAAATGAAGCTTAACAACCTTCCCGTAATTATGGATTGTACACATTCTTTACAGCAACCCAATCAAAGTGATGGTATAACTGGGGGTAATCCTAAACTTATTGAAACAATTGCTAAAGCTGCAATTGCTGTAGGTGCTGATGGGATTTTTATAGAAACGCATCAAAATCCGATGATCGCTAAAAGTGATGGCGCTAATATGTTACCTCTACATCTTTTAGAAGATCTGATTAAAAAATTAGTGCATTTAAGATCTGCAGTAATTTAATGATCATTAAAATGCAAGGGTACCGGATACCTTATCTCAAAATTTATAGTTTTAACGCTGGAAAACCAATTGACTTGGCAGTGTATTAAATTCCTTTTTAAAAGCAGCAGCAAAGTTGCTGAGATTAGAATATCCCAATTGTGAACCTATTTCCTTTATTGAATATTTATGCGACATTATTAGCGCTTTTGCTTTCTGCATTCTGCCTTTTTGAAAATATTCATATACATTGATACCATACAGCTTTTTAAACTTATTTTTCAAAGTTGTTGTGCTCATAGCTGCCACTCTTGATAAGAAGGAAATGGGTGGTGGTGGGGTAGAGAAATCTTTTACCAGGTATGATTCTACTTCCATCAGCCGCTTAACCTCATCATTCGGAATTTTGAGAGAATCAGGAATACTTAAGTGATGGAAGTTTTCATATAGATTATTGAGAAATTTTTCTACCATTAACATGATACGATTTTCAATAATTGGCTTTTGCATAACAGCATTTGAATCTCCCAGAACCTCGTTAAACCATGACCTGTATTCAATATCAAATGGCGCAAAATTGTAATTATTGGTTTTTAATTGCAGATATTTCTGAAGAATACTATCCAGGCTATTGATATTTAAATACTGTGAAAGCCATTTTCTGGTAAACAATACATTTATGCTTCTTACTACAGTTCCTTTTGTAGCAGATGTTGCAAAATCAAACAAAGAGCTTGTGAGTAAAACTGAGGCACGTTTATGTTTTGATTCCCATATATAATCATTATCAATTTTTACCATTAATGTATCGGAAATAGATACTTCGTCAAAACGTAGGATGTAAAATTCTTTATCTGAAGAGGTTCTTTGTAAATACAGATCAGTATGTAATGTATAATCAGATATCAGGCATTGTAATCCATTAGAAAGCACTGCATGCTTAAAATATCCATTTGCTATTTCATCAGGAATAACTAAAGTATCATCTTTTATTGTCGCATTCATCTTTTCAGAAAATGCCTCCAATACTTTTATATAATCTGTCTGCGTGTAATCAATCCTTAACATCAGCAATTAAATTTTTTAAGGGTTTTTAAGTTTGGTGTGCAAATTTATCTAAATTATTCCATTAAACTTTTAGGATCAACGTTAAATTGCTTTTTAAAGGCCAATATAAAATTAGACAAGTTGGTATATCCCAAACGCTCACCTGCTTGTTTAACAGATAATTTTCGGGTTGTTAATAATTCATGCGCTTTTTGCATTCGCTGTTTTTGATAATAATTGTAAATGCTGATACCATATACCTGCTTAAATGCCTGGGTTAATTTCATTTTATTAATTGCATACTTTTTTGCAAGCCTTTCGATATTAGGTGGGGTAGCAGTAAATGTGTTTAATTTATATTCTACCTTTTTTAATATTTCAACATCTTCTGTGGTCAATTTATATTTTCCTTTAGGACGCAACAGATCAGCATGCATGCGGGTAAAAAACTGCTCAATTAATAATAATATGCGATTCTGATAAAAAATATTTTGCATATACTCATTATTGTCTCCCTTCCATAAGTCATTTATAATTTGCCGATAATCATCATTCATTCTTTCTGTATTGCCTGATTCGGTTTTTACAGGTATATATTTTTCGAACAAAGATATTTTTTCACCAAGTCCGGTATAATTTGAAAGCCATTGCCTGCTGAATAAAATTTTTAAATATTGAATTGAGGTTTTTTTCTTTACAACATCCCAATTTTTATAAGATGCTCCGGTTAATCTTACAAATGAATGAATAACAACAGAACCGACTTTTTTTCGATCCGCAATTTCTGATTCATCAAAATTTAATACATAATCTCCCGGATCTGTATTTCCCATTTTTATTTGCACATTTTTATTAAAATGAATTTTTATCATTAATGTTTGTAGTCCATTGGGAAGCATTATTATTTTTATAACACCCTCTCCAACATCATGGGGAACTATGATTGAATTATTTTCCGGATTAACTTGTAATTGACGGGCTATACTTTGTAATAAATCCTGGTAATTATTAGTTGCAAGGTTTAATACAATCAAAAGGATCGCTTTAAAGGATGTTAAAGATATTTAAGGGGATTGCGCCTGGAGCTTTGGATATAATTTTTGATATTCATCCAGAATGCAATAAACAAATAAAATATTACCGGTGAACCAAAGGTTAAAAACGAAATATAAATAAAATATCTTCTGATAACTGATGTTGCAATTCCCATTTTCTCGCCAATGGCAGCACAAACTCCAAACACCTGCCACTCAATAAAGTCTTTTATTTTATTCATAATACAAATTTAAAAAAATAAAATATTCATTTCAAAACCAAAGCTAAACTTATGTTTAAATCATCATACGATTTTTGTAAATTTGCAAATCGTAATTTTTATTCTTCAAATTAGTAAACTTTTGTAAGAGTTCTCTGTTTACAGTTTTACATAATAAATTGAAAGCCATGGTATTTGATATAGAAATGATACAGAAAATGTATACCAATTTTGGCGCAAAGGTACTGGCGGCACGCAAAGCGGTTAAAAAACCCCTGACACTTACCGAAAAGATTTTATATACGCATCTTTGGCAATCTGATGCTACTGCAGCTTATGAACGGGGAAAGAGTTATGTAGATTTTGCACCTGACAGGGTTGCTATGCAGGATGCAACAGCCCAGATGGCATTGTTACAATTTATGCAGGCAGGCAGAACAATAGTTGCCGTTCCATCTACAGTGCATTGTGATCACCTGATAATGGCAAAGGACAATAGCAAGGTTGATCTGGACAGAGCTGTTCATGAAAGCAGTGAGGTATATGATTTTTTAGCTTCAGTATGTAATAAATATGGACTTGGTTTTTGGAAACCTGGCGCAGGAATCATTCATCAGGTTGTATTGGAAAACTATGCTTTCCCGGGAGGAATGATGATAGGCACAGATAGCCACACTGTAAATGCAGGGGGCCTTGGCATGATAGCAATTGGTGTTGGTGGCGCAGATGCCTGTGATGTAATGGCAGGCCTGCCATGGGAATTAAAATTTCCAAAATTGATCGGGGTTAAATTAACAGGTAAACTAAATGGTTGGGCTTCAGCTAAAGACGTTATTTTAAAAGTTGCCGGCATTCTTACTGTAAAGGGAGGTACTGGTGCTGTTATTGAATATTTTGGTGAAGGAGCAGAATCGTTAAGTTGTACAGGAAAGGGAACCATTTGTAATATGGGTGCGGAAGTTGGTGCAACTACTTCCACTTTTGGATATGATGATAGTATGGAACGTTATTTAAGAGCCACGGGAAGAACAGAGATAGCCCAGGCAGCTAATGCAATAAAGGAACATCTTAATGGTGATCCTGAAGTTTATGAAACTCCTGGAAACTTTTTTGACCAGGTAATTGAAATTAATTTAAGTGAATTAGAGCCTCATCTTAATGGACCTTTCACTCCCGATCTGGCAACACCAATTTCAAAAATGAAAGATGTAGCAGCAGCCAATGGCTGGCCTACAAAAATTGATGAGGGATTAATAGGAAGTTGTACCAATTCATCATATGAGGATATCAGCAGATCTGTAAGTGTTGCCAGGCAAGCTATTGATAAAGGATTAAAAACAAGATCTGATTTTTCTATAAATCCCGGTTCAGAACAAATAAGATATACAATTGAAAGAGATGGATTTTTAGAAACATTTGAAACTTTTGGCGCAACCGTTTTTGCCAATGCCTGTGGCCCATGCATTGGAATGTGGGAAAGGTTAGGCGCAGAAAAGCAGGAAAAAAATACAATTATACATTCCTACAATAGAAATTTTGCAAAAAGAAACGACGGTAATCCAAATACGCATGCATTTGTAGGTTCTCCTGAATTAGTTACTGCACTTTCTATAGCAGGCGACCTGAATTTTAATCCGGTTACAGATACATTAACCAATGATAAAGGTGAGCAGGTAAAATTAGATCCTCCAACAGGTGATGAACTTCCAAAAAATGGCTTTGCAGTTGAAGATGCCGGCTTTCAGGCGCCTGCCGCAGATGGAAGCAATATTCAGGTTATGGTGGATCCGCAAAGCAAGCGATTACAAATTCTTGATCCCTTCCCAGCTTGGGAAGGAACTGATTTAAAAGACCTCAAATTATTAATAAAAGCAAAAGGTAAATGCACAACAGATCATATTTCCATGGCTGGCCCCTGGTTAAAATTCAGAGGACATCTTGATAATATTAGCAACAATTTATTAATAGGAGCTTTAAATTACTTTAATGAAAAAACAAACCTGGTAAAAAATCAACTTACAGGTGAATATGGAGCACTACCCGATACACAAAGAGCATACAAAGCTGCCGGAGTAGGTTCAATAATTGTGGGGGATGAAAACTACGGGGAAGGCTCATCAAGAGAACACGCCGCTATGGAGCCAAGGCACTTAGGGGTACGGGCTGTATTAGTAAAATCTTTTGCAAGAATTCATGAAACAAATTTGAAGAAACAGGGAATGCTGGCTATAACTTTTGCAAAAAAAGAAGATTATGATAAAGTTTTAGAAGATGACCTTATTGATATAGATGGATTAACATCGTTCCGTATAAATAAACCATTGATCGTACATCTTCACCATGAAGATGGCACAGAAGATACATTCCTTGTAAATCACACTTATAATGAACAGCAGATAGAATGGTTTAAAGCCGGTGGCGCTTTAAATATTATTAGGAGAGAGTTTGCAAACAGAATAAAGAGTGAAGCTGATAAATAAAAACCGGGCAACTAAAAAGAAGCCCGGGACTAATCAAAAATCTTAACCATTTATCTTAACACTAAGAAACCATACAAAAGACGATTTCTTTCAATTATAGGTTGCAGTACAATTTCAATTTGTAATTTTTTAACAATTAAAGAATAGTGAATAATCACCAAGATGATTTGAACGTCTTTTCAAACTCCGGAAAATTTTTGGTTTTATAGGCCCCTTCTCCAAAATATTTTAGAATAGGTTCGATCTCCTTTGGTTTTAAATAACCGGCAATTGGAATGGGAGCTGAATTTTCGTCAGCAATGATTACAGTAGTTGGAAATGAGGCTCGCCCATGAGAGAGGAATAATGCGAAATCATTTATACGGTAATTATTATTATATCTGTATGTTTTGTTTTTCCAGTTTACGTTGTCTTTCGATTCGGCATCAATCTTAGCCGAATAAAAGTGTTCATTTATATACGCAATAACTTTGCTGTTAGCGTAAGTATTTTTATCCATTACCTTGCACCAATAACACCAATTAGTATAAAGATCAATAAGTATCGGCTTACTTTGGTCCTTTACCTTTATTGAGACTTCATCCATATTCAGCCATTTTATTTTTTCATTGCTGCCCGTTTTAAGTGTGGCTGAACAAAAAATTACCAGGCAAAATAATAAAGTAGGTTTTAGTTTTAGCATATCTTGTATAAGTTAAACGAATAAGTAAGGAGTTTATTGGTCCGGATGAAATTAAATTATTATTGTTTGATACATACATTCATAAACTTAAAAGATGCATAAAATTGTTTTAGCTATTACCGGAGCAAGTGGCTCTGTTTATGCAAAATTATTGCTTGATAAATTAACCGGTATTAAAGAACAATGGGATGAACTAAGTGTGGTGATGACAGAAAATGCAAAATTAGTCTGGAAGACAGAATTAAATAGTGATTCCGGTGTATACCGGGATAGCAAATACAATATAAAATTTTATTCCCAACAGGATTTTTTAGCACCATTTGCGTCCGGATCAGGAAATTATGGTACCATGATAATTTGTCCATGCAGCATGGGTACTTTAGGGCGAATTGCATCCGGCATTTCCAATGACCTTATCACAAGAGCTGCAGACGTAATTTTAAAAGAAAGAAGAAAATTAATTTGCGTTATAAGAGACACACCATACAACCTGATTCATATTCGCAACATGGAAACAGTAACTCTGGCTGGTGGAATTATTTGCCCTGCTACACCATCATTTTACAGCAAACCTGCAACTATCGAAGAAGCTGCTGCAACTGTTGTAGATAGGGTGATTGATCTGGCTGGCTTACAGATCAATACTTTTAGATGGGGTGGGGATTTATAATAAAAAAACGTTGCTTCCCGTGTATGGAGCAACGTCTTTATTATTTCATAGGATTAATTATCTTAGGTCTACAACTTCTATCTTAGGGTATTTTTTGGTATCGAAAACAAATAAAGCATCAGGCAAAGCCGTATTAGGTACCAGACTTATAACACTATATATGTAACGATTACCATTTTTTTCAAAAACTTTTGTTTGTCTTATCGTTTTACTTGCTTTATCTACAGCAACCAATACCTTAAAAAATGGTTTGCTTTTATCAATAGGTGTTAATTCAATTTCCTGCAACATTTTTCCGCCAATTTTCACATCCGGATTTGTTTTGTACAAAAAATCCTTGTCATAAAAATTAGTAAACATTTTTTGTGGTGTAATAGTGGTAGCAGAACGTTCAACTTTATTTATTTGTACTTCATTACTAGATTTATCGTATGTCCAGGTTGTATTTCCATCACTGTAAATTTCCTGTCCTGTTACGTTTATTCTATATTTTGTACCCTTTAGGTTTACCACGCCCGATTTGGTACCCTGAACTTTACCTGCAGCATTTTCTATTTTAAGATTGAATTTTGCTGTAACAGTTTTAAAGCTTTTGAATTTAGCGCTTACCTGATCTAATATTTTTTTGGCATCAGTATCATTTTTGCCCATTCCCTTAGGTTGTGCAAAAGTGGAAATACCGGTTAAAATTAAAATTGAGAATAATAAATTTTTCATACTGTTTTGTTTAGTTAAATGCTCTCTTAATTATGAGAAAGCAAAGATATGTAATAGACGGCTGTTAGTGATTAAGAGTTTAAGCTCCCCATTCCAATAAACTGTTAATGTTATGTTGTGTTAAATACTATAATTAAAAAGTATTAGTTAATAAAATATGTTTGTGAAAGATAAGGCCCGCTTTCCTTATCCCCCTGCCTGCCAGCAGTAATGCTTCAACTTATCTCTTGAGTACACATGTACAATAATTTTTATTATTAGATAATTTTTTCAAACATTCAAATTAATTACAATGCCTGAAACAAACGTTTCTCTTTCTCAAAGGGAAAATTATGAGCCTTCGCAATTTTCTGAATTTTTATGGTGGCTGTCAACAGCAGAGAAAGAACTATTAATGGATAGCGTGGTTGACCGGAACCGCTACAAAATTGTTGGCATGACTGTTCTTACAACATGGGTTTTTGCAACGCTGGCCTGGACATACTTTTTTTCGACAATAATTGATAATGCATTTTTATATGTGGCACTTGGTGTGTTTATGGGATTTATCATTCTTACTATTGACAGGGCATTAATAAAGGGAATTACCAAATTTAATAAGAGCAAATTCACTCCGCTTTTATTTAGAGGATTGCTCGCATTAACTATTGGTGTGTTTATGGCACAACCTGCAATACTGTATATGTTTAATAAAGAAATAAAACTGCAGACTTCTTTAGATAACGAAAGAAAAAGAATTCAAAAAAGTGATGAGCTTACGGCTGTTTACAAAACCCGTAAAACAGAATTGGCAGCCCGGAAAACTGCAGTGCAAAATGAGTTGAATCAAAAATATATGGATGTTTCAAGAGCAAGAGATAATTACATCGCAGAATCGGATGGGAGCGGTGGAACAGGTAAAATAGGGATAAAAGACATTGCCCGTGCAAAGAAAAAAGAATATGAAAAACTGGATGCGGAATATCAAACCTTACTTGCTGCTTATCAGCCAGGATTAAAAGCTATTGAAAAAGAACAGCAAACAATTGATGAGAATATTAAAAAGGATGAGCAAGTTTTTACAGGTTATTTTAATGATGGGTTTTTAACAAGAATAGAAGCGCTGAATAACCTCATTAAAAACAATACTGCATTACAATTCAGGTATTATTTGCTGGTGATAATTTTAATGTTGATAGAACTTATGCCCGTTATTGCAAAAACTTTGCTGCCTTCAGGAAGTTATGATGAAAAAGTACGGCTTAGGGAAGAAATGGAAAAAGAAATTGCTTATTCTAATATGAGGAAAGAACAGGAATTAAAAGAGATGTATAATGCCATGGCAAAAACAAATGATGAAGAAACTATTACTGCTTTTTTTTCCATTACTAAAGAAGATAAGAGTGAAAAAATGAAAGCATTTTCCCAAAGGTGGCGGGATGAAAAACAAGAAACCTTTGATGGATTATGGAATAAAATGAAGAAAGAAATTTTAAGCAAACAGGAGAACTAAATGGCTGCTGGTATCCAGTAACCGGTAAGCCTGTCTATATCATTTCACTTTGCAGGAGTGGATTCTTTACTGAATGTTTTGCTTCTGAAAATTCCCGGGCAGCTTTGATAAAGCTTGCAAAAATGGGCTGTGGATTTTCAACAGTGCTTTTTAATTCAGGATGATATTGAACCCCAATATAAAACGGGTGATTAGGTAATTCAATAATTTCTACTAATCCCGTTTCAGGATTAATTCCGCTTGCTATCATTCCTGCATTTTCAAATTGGCTTAAGTAAGCATTATTAAATTCCCAGCGATGGCGGTGCCTTTCGCTGATCTTTGTTTGGCCATATATCCTGTGTGCCATTGAATTTTGTTTGATAACGCATGGAAATGAACCTAACCGCATAGTGCCTCCTTTAATGGTTATCTTTTTTTGCTCTTCCATCATATCAATTACAGGGTTGGTAGTATCAGGCTGCATTTCGGTTGAATTAGCATCACTTATATTCAATACATTTCTTGCAAATTCAATAGCGGCCATTTGCATTCCGAGGCAAATGCCGAAGAAAGGCAAATTATTTTCCCGGGCATATTTTACTGCGATAATTTTTCCTTCCACCCCTCTATGACCGAATCCGGGAGCAACCAATAAACCATCCAGTTCATTTAATTTTTCAGCAACATTTTCCTCGGTAATAAATTCACTATGCACATTAACTACCTGCACTTTGCAATCGTTCATAGCACCCGCATGAATAAATGATTCCAGGATGGATTTATAAGCATCCTGCAATTCAATGTATTTACCGATCAATCCGATGGTAACCCTGTTTTTAGGATGTTTCAGCTTCTCTAAAAAGTCTTTCCACTTTTCTAATTCAGGTTCGTGATAGTTAGTGATATTTAATTTTTTCAATACAATAACATCAAGCTTTTCTCTAAGCATCGCTATAGGCACTTCATAAATAGTAGAGGCATCTGCTGCTTCAATTACTGCATCCTGCTTTACATTACAGAATAATGCAAGCTTTCTTTTTATCTCATCACTTAATGGCCTTTCGGTTCTGCAAACCAATATATCAGGATGAACACCATTCTCACTAAGCATTTTTACACTATGCTGTGTGGGTTTTGTCTTTAATTCCTTTGCCGCTTTTAAATAAGGGATCAATGTTAAATGAACAACAAGACAATCCTCTTCCGGCATTTCCCATTGCAGTTGGCGAACTGCTTCAATAAACGGAAGGCTTTCAATATCGCCAACGGTACCGCCGATCTCGGTAAGAATTACATCATACTTATTGCTGTCTCCCAATAATTTCATCCTGCGTTTTATCTCATCAGTTATATGCGGAATAACCTGCACTGTTTTACCCAAATAGTCCCCTGCCCTTTCCCTGTTAATTACTGTTTGATAAATTGACCCCGTAGTAACATTATTTGCCTGTGAAGTATAAATATTTAAAAACCTTTCATAATGTCCAAGGTCGAGATCCGTTTCTGCCCCATCTTCGGTTACGTAACATTCGCCATGTTCATAAGGGTTCATTGTTCCCGGGTCAACATTAATGTATGGATCAAATTTTTGAATAGTGGCGGTTAATCCTCTTGCCTGCAATAATTTTGCAAGAGAAGCGGCAATAATACCTTTGCCCAATGAGGATGTTACACCACCTGTTACAAAAATATACTTGGCCATAAACTTTACTTTATAATTAAAATGATGACCTTAATAACCGGGAATAAAATCAGGGAGGTCATGCAAACTTACAGTTATTATTTTGGAGAGAAAAATGAAGAAAGGGTTTTGTGGAAAAATTAATAATACCTGTTATTTGAAAGATAATTTCTTATATAATCACTAATGCCTTCTTCCAGGGTACAAACCGGAGAAGTATAACCGGCATTTCTGATCTTTTCCATTTTAGCTTCAGTAAAATACTGGTATTTATTCCTGATGTCTGTCGGCATATCTATGTATTCAATTTTAGTCTCAATATTCAAGGCAGTAAAAGTTGCTTTTACAAGATCCTTAAATGAGCGTGCTTTACCGGTGCCAATATTATAAATACCGGATGGTATTGACCATTGATCATTGACCATTGACGATTGACTACTCATAAACCAATAGCATATTTTGATCACATCTTTTACATAGATAAAATCACGCAATTGTTCACCATCTTTATATCCTTGTTTGTGTGATTTGAATAGTTTTACAAATCCATTTTGTTTTATTTGATGAAACCCATGAAATATCATGCTGGCCATTCTGCCTTTATGATACTCATTTGGACCGTACACATTAAAGAATTTTAAACCTGCCCAAAAAGGGGGTTGTTCATTTTGTTTGAGCGCCCATTTGTCAAATTCATTTTTTGAAACTCCATAGGGATTTAAAGGCTGTAATCTTTCAATTATGGAATGGTCATCAGAATAACCAAGTTCTCCGCTACCATAAGTTGCAGCCGATGAAGCGTAAACCAGAGGGATATTGTTTTTAGTGCAATAGCACCAGATCTTTTGCGAATAATCAACATTTAAATGCTGATGAATAGTATAATCAAATTCTGTGGTATCAGTTCTTGCTCCTAAGTGGAAAATAAATCTTACTTCGGGTTTTTCAATTTCCAGCCACTCAAAAAAATTTTCTCTTTCTACTCTTACTTTATATTTTTTTAGATGCAGGTTTAATTCTTTTTCGTCTTCATCAAATTCATCAACCAGTATCAAATTCTCAAATCCTTGTTCGTTTAAATATCCAACCATACAGCTTCCTATAAAGCCTGCAGCTCCTGTAATTACAATCACGGAATTATTATTTATCATTATTCTGGTAGATAATTTTGAAAATACTTCTCAATTGCTGTATCATATTTATGTTTCCAATAAGATATGTTTTCCCAATCTTCATTATTAATCTCCACAGACCCATTTGTTACCACACCCAGTTTTTCATAAGGAGAATTTTTGATAAACTTTTCAAACTCATTTATTTTTTTTTCTGTAACACTTACCACCACTCTGCCTTGTGCTTCTCCAAACCAATATGCATCTGTACGAATATCAGTTTTGCTTTGTACTACATTAAAACCCAACTCCCTGTTTAACCCGCTTTCAACAAGGGTTATAAATAATCCGCCTTCACTAACATCATGAGCTGATTCAATTAGTTTGTTTTTTATCAATACCCTTATTGTTTGATGTAAACTGTACTCTTCTTCAAGATCAAAATAAGGTGCAGGAGAATATTCTACATTCAGAATCTTGTGCAAATATTCTGAGGAACTTATATCATTTTTACTTTTCCCCAATAAATAAATTACATCACCCGGAGATTTAAAATCCAACGTCATTTTATTATTTATATCATCTAATACTCCTACCATACCAATTGTAGGCGTTGGATAAACAGGGCCTGAAGGAGATTGATTGTAAAAGCTAACATTGCCACCCGTAACCGGCGTGTCAAATTTTTTACAGGCTTCGCTCATGCCTTTAATTGCATATACAAACTGGTAGTACACTTCAGGATCATAAGGATTTCCAAAGTTTAAACAGTTTGTTACCCCCAGGGGCTCGCCTCCACTACATACAATATTTCTTGCGGCCTCACTAACTGCTATCATGCATCCAACATAAGGATCAGCAAATACATACCTGCTGTTACAATCTGTTGTTATAGCCAAGCCTTTTTTATTCTCTCTTACCAAAATAACTGCAGCATCTGAAGGTTGATTGGTATTTGTATTTCCTGTACCTACCATGCTGTCATATTGATTATATATCCAACGCCTGGAAGCAATGTTGGGGAGAGAAATTAATTGCTCTGCAACACTTTTTAAATCTTCAGGCAATCGTATTTTATCAGGGTCAAATTCTTTTATCTTTTTAAAATATTCAGGTTCCTTATACTCTCTTTTATAAACAGGAGCACCTCCACCTAATACTAAACTCTCTGCAGGAAGTTCCGCCTCCAATTCCCCATACATATAAAATTTAAGCAGTTTATCATTCGTTACCTCACCTATTTGCGAGCACGGGATGTCCCATTTCTCAAATATTTTAATTACTTCTTCTTCTCTTCCCTTATTTATTATCAGCAACATTCTTTCCTGGCTTTCGCTTAATAATAATTCCCACGATTTCATATTTTTTTGCCGAGTGGGAACTTTGTCAAGATATATCTTCATCCCCACCTCACCTTTTGCACTTGTTTCGGCTGTAGAGCAAATAATACCAGCTGCACCCATATCCTGCATCCCTGCCACGGCGCCTGTCGGAATTATTTCCAGACATGCTTCCAAAAGCTTTTTTTCCTGGAATGGATCACCAACCTGAACAGCCGGCAGGTCTTCCATACTATTTTCAGTTATATCAGCAGAGGCAAATGCGGCACCACCCATTCCATCTTTACCGGTAGCACTACCCACAATAAAAACCGGGTTACCAATACCAATAGCTGTTGCACTTACGGTTTCTCCTAATTTCACTATACCTACGCTCATTGCATTTACCAAAGGATTGGTGTGATAGCAATCTTCAAAATAAACTTCTCCCCCCACAGTAGGTACACCGAAGCAGTTTCCATAATGGCCGATGCCATGTACAACACCGCTCACTAAATGTTGGGTTTTATTTTCATATAAATTCCCAAATCGTAGAGAATTTAATGCAGCAATGGGCCTTGCACCCATTGTAAAAATATCACGATGGATACCTCCTACACCTGTTGCTGCTCCCTGAAAAGGTTCAATGGCGGATGGATGGTTATGACTTTCAATTTTAAATACAACCCCATAGCCATCCCCAATATCCATTAGTCCAGCGTTTTCTTCACCAGCCTTTACCAATAGTTTAGAACCTTCTCTTGGTAAAGTTTTCAGCCATTTAATTGAATTTTTATAACTACAATGCTCACTCCACATAACTGAATAAGCACTTAGCTCTGTAAAATTTGGAGTACGTCCCCGTATTTTTATTATTTTGGTAAATTCTTCAGGTTGTAATCCCAATTTTTGGGCTACGTCTACAGTTATTTCCATATCAAAAACATATCAGCAAACATACTGCGTCTGTAAATTTTAAATGGGTACAATATTTTAACTAACTACTCACACCAATATATTCATTAACCTTTCTAGAACATATATCGTTTATTAATATATATATATTGGTCGGATTTTTTGTTCACAAAACAGCAAATTTGAAAGAAATTCTTTTTTTAGAATAAAAAAAATCCTTTTTTTGCTGACTTAATCTAAAAAATATGTCATCCTTACGATTTAATTCAATTCATAATTTAACCGCCACCCCGGTTTCAGTTGACGTTAAAGGCTCACCAAGAATTACACAAATATTCGGTGAAAATGTTTTTACTTTAAAAACAGCAAGAGAATTTTTAAGTGACGAAGCTTATAAAAGTCTTATAGGATCTATTAAAAGTGGAAACAAAATAGACAGGAAGATGGGTGACCAGATCGCCGCTGGTTTAAAAGGATGGTCAGAAAAAAAAGGAGTTACCCATTTTACTCATTGGTTCCAACCACTTACAGGAGCAACGGCTGAAAAACATGATTCTTTTTTTACAATTAAGAGTGACGGAAGTGCCCTGGAAGAATTTGACGGAGCTGCCTTAATACAGCAGGAACCAGACGCATCTTCATTTCCCAGCGGTGGATTAAGAGTAACATTTGAGGCAAGAGGTTATACGGCATGGGATCCCTCTTCTCCTCCTTTTATAATGGAAATCGGTCGGGGTAAAACATTATGTATACCAACCATATTTGTTTCCTATACAGGAGAATCACTAGATACAAAAACCCCATTATTAAAAGCCCTGGTAGCATTAGATAATGCAGCTGTTGATGTTTGCCAGTATTTTGATAGAAATGTAACCGAGGTAAATGCAACGCTGGGCTGGGAACAGGAATATTTTGTTGTTGATGCCAGCATAGCAAATGCCCGCCCTGATCTTGTAATGACAGGACGAACGGTTTTTGGCCATGCCCCGGCAAAAGGCCAACAACTGGAAGATCATTATTTCGCCTCTATACCTGAAAGAGTGTATGCCTTTATGAGAGATTATGAAGACGAAGCTTATAAATTAGGTATTCCTTTGCGTACCCGTCATAATGAGGTTGCTCCATCCCAGTTTGAATGCGCCCCCATATATGAAGAAGTAAATCTTGCAGTGGATCATAATACATTATTGATGGATGTAATGACAAGAGTGGCTAAACGCCATAACCTTGTTGTATTACTTCATGAAAAACCTTTTGCAGGCATTAATGGGAGTGGGAAACATAATAACTGGAGCCTTGCTACCAATACCGGTGTTAACTTATTATCACCGGGTAAAACGCCAAAAACCAATTTAATGTTTCTTGCTTTTTTTGTGAATACTATTAAGGCGGTACATGACTATGCGGATTTATTAAGAGCATCCATAGCCTCTGCAGGCAATGATCACCGGTTAGGAGCCAATGAGGCGCCTCCTGCAATAATTTCAATATTTATCGGAAAGTATTTAACTGATGTATTACATCAAATTGAAACCCGGGTCGGAGAAAAATTTGATGAACAGGATGAAGCACTGCTTAAGCTCGATATTCACAAAAGCATTCCCGAATTAATGCTGGATAATACAGACAGGAACCGAACTTCACCATTTGCTTTTACAGGTAATAAATTTGAATTCAGAGCGGTAGGATCTTCAGAAAACTGCGCAGGTGCAATGACGGTATTGAATACAATTATTGCTGATACGCTTGTTAAATTTAAACAAGATGTAGATGCCGTTATTGAAAAAGGAGAAAAGAAAGAAATTGCTTTAATGCAAATAATACAGAAATACATTGTTGATAGTAAAAATGTTTTATTTGAAGGAGATGGCTACAGTGACAAGTGGGAGAAAGATGCTAAAAAAAGAGGTTTACCCAATGTGAAAACCACTCCACTGGCATTGGATGCGTTTGTAACCAAAAAAGCCAAAACACTTTTTGAACAAAATAATATTTATTCTCATAGTGAGCTGGAGGCCCGTCATGAAATTCTGTTAGAGAGTTATATAAAAAGGGTTCAAATTGAAGCAAGGGTTATGGGAGACCTGGCTACAAATCACATCTTACCGGCTGCCATAAAATATCAGAATATTTTAATTCTAAATATTAAAGGATTAAAAGAAACCGGTCTACCTGATACAGCCTCTACACACCAGTTACAAATTGTGGGTAAAATATCAGATTACATAAATGCAATGAGTACTAAAGTTGAGGAAATGATTGAAGCCAGGAAAGTTGCTAATGAAATAACTGATACAAGAGAGAAAGCAATTGCTTATTGCGATACAGTAAAATCATGTTTTGATGATATCAGATATAATGTAGATAAGTTAGAACTTTTGGTAGATGATAAATTATGGGAACTGCCAAAGTACAGAGAATTACTTTTTTTGAGATAATAATTACCAATGCTTTTATGGAAGCGCAACTGGTTAATTAAATTTATGATTTATAAGTAAGTCATCTTTTGATAACTTACTTTTAATTCTCAGCTGATTCCATGTAACTTTCTGTTGGCTCACAGGTACAAATTAAATTCCTGTCACCATAGGTATTATTTACCCGGCTTACAGATGGCCAGAATTTATTTTCTTTTAAATATTCCAAAGGAAAGGCTGCCTGTTGGCGAGTATATGGATACTTCCATTCATCAGCAGTTATAATTGATAAAGTATGCGGTGCATTTTTTAAAGGATTGTTTGTTTTATCAGCCTTTGCATCAACAATACTTTTTATCTCTTCATGAATATTTATTAATGCATCACAAAAACGGTCAAGCTCGGCCTTACTCTCACTTTCTGTAGGTTCTATCATAATTGTACCCGGAACCGGAAAACTTAACGTTGGTGCATGAAACCCATAATCCATAAGCCTTTTAGCAACATCTTCCGCTTCGATACCAGCGCTTTTAAATGGCCTTAGATCTACAATAAATTCATGGGCACATGTTCCGCCTTTCCCGGTATAAAGTATCTTATAATATTTCTTTAATCTGAATTTCATGTAATTGGCATTCAGAATTGCATATTCAGTTGCTTTGCGAACACCGTCAGTACCAAGCATTTTTATATAAGCATAACTGATAAGCAAAATACTGGCAGAGCCATAAGGTGCAGCACTGATGGAACCGTGAGATGTGAAAGGTGAAACGGTAGAAATTGTACCTCCTGACGTTTCACGTTTCAGGTTTGACAAAAAATGCCCGGGAAGGAAAGGTTTCAATTTATCATTTACACAGATAGGTCCCATGCCAGGCCCGCCGCCACCATGTGGAATTGCAAAAGTTTTATGAAGATTAAGATGGCAGACATCAGCGCCTATGAGACCCGGAGATGTTAAACCGACCTGTGCATTCATATTTGCCCCATCCATATATACCAATCCCCCATTATCGTGAATTAACTGACAAATTTCTTTTATACTTTCTTCAAACACACCATGGGTAGAGGGATAAGTAACCATTAATCCTGCAAGGGAATCTCTATGTTTTTCTGCTTTTTCTTTAAGATCATTTACATCAATATTCCCTGCCTCATCGCATTTTGTAACAATTACTTTAAATCCAGCCATTACAGCCGATGCAGGATTTGTTCCATGAGCGGAAATAGGTATTAATATTACCTTACGATGCTCTTCATTTTTATCCTGATGATAAGCTTTTATCGTCAATAAGCCTGCATATTCTCCCTGGGCCCCGCTATTGGGCTGTAAACTACAAGCAGTAAATCCTGTAATATTACAAAGCATATCTTCTAATTCACTAATAATAATCTTATATCCTTCGGTTTGATCTCCTGGTGCAAAAGGATGGATTTTGCTAAACTCAGGCCAGCTCACAGGAATTAATTCAGTGGCTGAATTTAACTTCATTGTACAGGAACCCAATGATATCATGGAATGTACAAGCGAAAGATCTTTATTCTCCAGAAACTTTAAATATCTCATCATCTCAGTTTCACTATGATGACTATTAAAAACAGGGTGTAATAAGTAACTTGACGTTCTTGTTAGAGATCCGGGGATATTTTCAAGATTGCTTTCATTATCAAAAGTTGTAACTGCAGTATCTTTTCCTTTGGCTGAAGCAAATATTCCGGCAATATTTAATATATCTAACTGTGTGGTAGTTTCATCAAGCGAAATGGTAATTGTTTTCTCATCAACATAATAAAAATTCATTTTATGAGCTTCTGCAATTGTCCTGATAATAGAAGCATCATCCACATGTATTCTAATCGTATCAAAATAACTTTTACTCTTAACATCATAACCGATATCTATCAGCTCACTTACTAATGTTCTTGTTAATACTGCAATTCGTTTTGCAATATTTTTTAATCCCTCTGCACCATGAAAAACTGCATACATCGCAGCCATATTTGCTAATAATGCCTGGGCAGTACAAATATTTGATGTTGCTTTTTCTCTCCTTATATGTTGTTCTCTTGTTTGCAAAGCCATACGTAAACAACGATTACCTTGTGCATCTACACTTACACCTATTATACGTCCCGGAATACTTCTTTTAAAATCATCTTTAGTGGCAAAGAAAGCAGCATGCGGCCCACCAAAGCCTAATGGTACTCCAAAACGTTGGGAAGTGCCAATGGCAACATCAGCCCCTAATTCGCCCGGAGGTGTTAACAGCGTTAATGCTAACAGATCTGTAGCCATTACTACCTGAGCATTTACTTTATGAACTGCATCGATAAAATCCCGATAATCTTCAATGTTTCCTTCACTATTTGGATATTGAATAATAGTACCAAAGAATGTGTCGTCTAATTGTACAGAATGAAAATTCCCAAATACGAGTTCTATACCCAAAGGTTTTGCCCGTGTAATAAGAACATCTTTTGTTTGTTCAAATATTTTTTCATCTACAAAAAATTTAGGAGATGCAGGATGTTCATGATTACGGTTCTTATGATTAAATAACATTGCCATAGCCTCAGCGGCAGCTGTTCCTTCATCCAACAAGCTTGCGTTAGCAATAGGAAGTGCTGTTAGATCACTTACCATTGTTTGAAAATTTAATAAGCTTTCCAATCTACCCTGAGAAATTTCAGCCTGGTAAGGTGTATATTGTGTATACCACCCCGGATTTTCAAAAAGATTCCTGAGTATAACACCAGGAACTATTGTATCATAATACCCGCGGCCAATAAAAGATTTATAAACTTTATTTTTTGATGCAATTCTTTTTAATTCAGTCAAATATTCAAACTCACTCATTGCAGGAGTTATTTCAAAATCATCCTGAATGCGTATTGCAGCAGGTACCGTCTTATTTATTAATTCTCCTAAAGAATTTACACCAATTTCCTTCAACATTTCCTGCGTTTCCAGTTCATTAGGACCAATATGCCTGTGAGTAAATTCATTTGCCTGCTTTTCAAAAAGATTCATTGCTATTATTTTTTATAAATTTATTTTTTTACTTTAAAAACCTTCTCTGTCAGGTATAATGATAATTCACTTTACACTTCCCTATTCAGCAAGTTTAGCGTTAGTGCATTAGCAAGTCTCCCCTTAGGGAGAGATTTAGAGGGGGCCTTTTATCGCCGCAAAGTTACGATGGAACAGCAAATAATAGCTAAAAATATCACTATACTGCATACATTATCTTTACATTATGAAAGACGGGGCTTTACATAATTGGGAAAAGAGATCTTCAGAAAATCAAAAGAAATATAAGCGGTTTTTGGAAAGACCCGATAAGAATAATGTGCTAAAAGCGCTTCCTCAATTGCACAACGAGGCATTTTCTAAAATCAACTGCCTTGAATGTGCCAATTGCTGCAGAAATTACTCTCCTCGCTTTAAAACACCTGACATAAAGCGCATTGCAAAAGTTTTAAAAATGAAAGAAGGTGATTTTATTGAAACCTATTTGCGCCTTGATGAAGATGGAGATTATGTAGCTAATAAAACACCCTGCCCGTTTTTAGGAGAAGATAATTTTTGCAGTATTTATGAGAATCGACCCAGTGATTGTGTTCGCTTTCCTTATACAGATGAAGATGTGATAATTAAAAGGCCCCAACTTACTATAAAAAATTCCACCTTCTGCCCTATTGTATACTATGTGATGGAAGGGCTTGTAAATGTACAAAAGTAATTAGCCCATTGATCTGGTCTTAACCTTTAAAAGATCACTGATTTTGGTAAGAAGCGTTTTCTCGTCAAAAGGTTTTTTAACATAATCATTGGCTCCATAGTGGTCTGCTGTCTGCAAAATTTCATCATCCCCTGATACCAATTATTACAGGAATATGTTTAAAATCAGGATGAAACTTTAATTGTTTACAAATAACTCTTCCATCATAACCGGTTAAAAAAACATCAAGCAAAATAATATCAGGTTGAAAGTTCTTTATTTTGTGAAATATATCTTCTGATTTTGTTACAACTGCAACTTCAAAATCTTTTGCTCGTAATAAAAGAAAAAGCATTGCGCTTATATCTTCATCATCATCAATAATCAACAGTTTATTCATTAAAATGCAAAAATTTATTTTGTTGCAGTTAGTTCTTCATACGCTGCAGTCAATCCCCTTTCAATACCGTCCCCCTGCCATTCATTTAAACCCGGAATTGATTTTGCTTTTACTATTTCTTCTTTTGATTTTCCTGATTTTATTTCACCTTCAACAAATTGCAACAGTTTAGCGAGATAGTTTTGCATTGCTTTTATATCATCTTTATTTCCGGTTACTTTTTCAGGATCAAATGCATGACCGAAAATAAATATGGTTTCATGATCAAAAGTATTCAACGTTTTTTCTAAAACTTCAATCCAGTTCTTAATATTCGCCCCTGCGCTTCTGTCAATAAATGCATACCTGCGGTTAAAAATCAGGTCACCCATATGAGCAACATTTGCATGCTGAAAATGAATAATTGCATCACCGTTGGTATGAGCAGCTCCAAAATAATGTGCTTTTATTCTTTCAGAACCAACCTTCCTTTTCCAGGTATCTGCAAAAGTTATATCAGCAAATAATTGTTTATCTACTGTTTTCTGTTGTTCTGCAACACGCTTATGGTTAGCCAAACAATTTACATGCCCCACCACATGAGGCACCAAATCTTTAAACTCAATATTACCTGCTGTATGATCTCCGTGGTGATGCGTATTTATTAAAAGCTTAAACGGCTTAACACTTTTCTTTTTAAGTTCGGAGATCAAATGCTGAGCCTGTTCAGGAAACTCAGTATCAACTACAACTATTCCTTTTTTAGATAGCATAAAACCAATTGTGCCTCCGCGTTCTGTAAAAATGCCTATATCGTTTCTTAGCATTTTTATCTTCCATGGATCTGCATAAAAATGTGCTAAAACTTCTTTAGAAGATAAAGATAAAAGGCCGGTGGTTAATACTGTATTTCTGATAAAATTTCTCCGTAGCATAAAAATGTATTAAAATAATAAATTCAGGATCATTAAAATTATTTAAAAAATCTATAAGCGCATAAAAATATCCTCTTTCACAGAGAAATTTAGATGTGGCGTTAGTATTCCATTTTCCTAAGTGTTGGGGCTTTAAACCATGTAGCCGCAACTACAGCAATCGTCATACAACCACCAAATACCACTGAAGTTATAACTCCCATTAACCGTGCAGCTAGTCCGCTTTCAAATTGACCCAACTCATTACTCGAATTAATAAACATTGAATTTACACTCATCACCCTGCCACGCATATTATCAGGTGTTTTTAATTGAGTAATAGTTCCCCGGATAACAACGCTGATACCATCCACCAGTCCGGCAACAAACAATGCAGTAAATGATAGCCAGAATATTTTTGATAACCCAAACACAATAATACATGCCCCGAATACTGCTACGGCAAACAGCAATGTTCTGCCTTGTTTACGTTTCAATGGGAATAATGTTAATAAAATAATTATACAAATTGAACCCATATCAGCAGCAGCATTAAGAAATCCAAACCCTTCAGGACCTACTTTTAAAATATCTCTTGCATACACAGGCACCATTGCAACCGCACCCCCAAATAGAACTGCAAAAAGATCAAGGGAAAGTGCGCCTAATAATTCTTTGGTTTTAAAAACAAATTTCAAACCTTCTTTTACGCTATCCCAGGTCTTCTTTTCTCCACGTTTATTTAAAGCGGGTTTTTGTTTTAATCTTATTAAAAAAACAGATGCGCCAATAATTAAAAATGTAATAGTAATCAGTGTACCTGTTATTCCAAAAGCTGCAATTAAAAAACCACATACAGCATGCCCCGTTACTGAAGCTGATAACCATGTGCCCTGGTTCCATGTTGTGGCGTTTTGCAAAGTTTCCTTAGGAACTATATAGGCAATTAGGACTCCAAAGGTAGGACCGGTAAATGCCCTTATCACACCTGTAAAAAAAATAAGTATATAAATGCAAAACGCAATCTGATTATTATTTAAATGAACAGATGTATAATCAGTTGACAGGAAGAGCAACATAATAACAGTGGAAAAATATAGAATAACACCTCCTAATAATAACTTCCGCTTCTCACTTATATCTATAATATGACCTGCATATAACGCCAGCGTTACCGCCGGAACTACCTCAGACAAGCCTATTAAACCAATCGCAAAGGGATCGTTGGTTAAATTATATATCCACCAGCCAACAAGAGTGCCCATCATACGCAAGCCCATAATAAAAAGAAAACGACCAGCCATCAAATTACGGTATTCAGCGATTTTTATAGAGGCAAAAGGATCGTTTTTAATTATCATTCATTCCTATGTCATGGTAAGTTTAAATAATGTTGACCGTCTTCATAATCTTTATTCAGCGCATCAATAACTGTTTCCAAATGTTCATCGTTCCCTAAGAAATCAGATTTGGAAGCATCAATAAAAAGTGTTTTTATGTTATGCTGCTTAATGTATTGTGTATATGTTTCCTGCAAGGTAAACAGGTATTCCGATTCAATATTTTGTTCATAAGAACGGTTTCGTTTTTTTATATTCTCTTTTAATTTATTTACCGGTGCATGTAAATAAATCAGCAGGTCTGGTTGTATTAATTGCGGATTGATAATATCAAACAATTTTTGGTAAAGCAAAAATTCTTCTTCAGGTAAATTAACCTTTGCAAACAATAGGCATTTTGTAAAAAGATAATCTGAAATAGTCAAATTTTGAAACATATCCTTTGTTTGCAGGAGATCTTTTAGTTGTTTATAACGTTCGGCCATAAAAAAAAGCTCCAAAGGAAAGGCGTACTGGCGTTGATTTTCATAAAACTTTGGCAAAAAAGGATTGTCAGCAAATTCCTCTAAGATCAATCTTGCATTAAAGTGTTTGCTTAATAAATGGGCCAGCGTGGTTTTACCTGCGCCTATATTCCCTTCAATAGTTATAAAGCTGTACTTCATTATAAGCGCCAAAAATAATAAGTAAAAAGAAGAAAAATATTTCTGGGCTAAAGAAGTATTGAAATACTTACGATGATTTGCTTAATAGCCTGACTTCAAGCATATCTTTTGATGTGGATAATAAGTTTCTCATGCTCTGATTAAATACAGGATGTATTAAGTCAGCAGCTATTTCATTTAAAGGTGTCAAAACAAATTTTCTGTTTTGTAATTCAGGATGAGGAATGGTAAGGTTTGGCAGATTAATAATTTCATCATTAAAAAATAAAATATCGATATCAATTATTCTGGAAGCATTCTTGTAAGTTCTTATCCTTCCCATTTTATTTTCAATAGAAAGAATCAATTGCATAATCTTATGAGGAGATAATTTTGTTTTTACCAATAACACCTGGTTTAAGAAATCCGGTTGGGATTTAATACCCCATGATCCTGTTTCATAAACTGAGGAGGACATTACAATACTTCCAACTTCATCTTTTATAAATGATCTTGCAATAGCAAGATTTTCAATCCGGTTGCCTAAATTTCCGCCTATAGATAAGTATACTGAATTCATTCCTGCGTTTTAAGTAATCTTTTATCAAGTTCCAACAATTCAGAGTTAACCATTTTTACTTTTTTGAAATCTTTATGTAGCGGATTGATTAAAAAGTTGTGTTCCTGAGGAACAATGGCAGACGGAACTTTTAAAACCAAAGATTTACCGGCAAAAATAAATTGTTCTCCTATCCATTGAGTATAATTTAAATGTTGCTGCCAGTCATCTTTTAATTTAGTAAGTAAAATGTCCTGAAATTCTATATCAGGAATTTGTATAGTTAACAAATATTGCTTTTGTGGAATATCAATTTCTCTTAAATGAACAAGGCTTTCTAAAATAGAAAGAGAAATATATTCACCCGTATATAACATTTTTATACCTTTTGAATTCCAACGGGAGCCGTTTATAGCTGCACCATTCCCTGAGATATCATCTTTATATAGTTCGTTTGAAATTCTGTAAACTATCATGCAAAAAGCCCATGTTCTATTCTGCCTAACTGAGTAAGTACGAGATTAATTCCGTCTATGCTTCTTAAGGATTGTAACGATAATCTCCCTTCA
>MWVW01000029.1_pt1 | contig 34291 bp, 33 predicted proteins | sample 1047191 | NCBI WGS metagenome assembly MWVW01 (sample SAMN06349985, study PRJNA376086) | soil metagenome | isolation source: MtG22-5 sample Antarctic (ecotone) | place: Antarctica
ACACTAACTCTATCAACAAGGGCATTAGCAGCATCTTGAATAACACCTATAATAGTTTTTTGTTGTGCTGATGCTGTTGCAAAAAGAATCAACAACAAACTACAAAGGAATGAACTTCTTTTTAAGAGTATTCTTGTAATAATTGTAAAAGTTTTCATACACTGATTGTTTGTATATTTTTATGAAAGGTTTAAAAAAATATTATCTATTTCAGTTTAATAATAAAAAGATTCCATGTGATCCAAATATATAAATACATAAGGGAAGGTGATGTATCAACTTCCTTGTTAACCAAAACATAATCTACATGTCTGTCGTACATTATTATTTTTTTTTATGTTTCTGCTGGTAATCAGATAATAATCATTTTACTTTGGTATGTTGCACGTCTAATAGCTGCTTACTTTTTCAGTTTTAATTTAAAATATAATGACTTGCAAGTCTAGTATATTCTGTTACTTGCTCATTTATCCATTGTTCATCTTTATTTAATTCCTTACCCATTATCTTCGCCACTTCGGGAGCAATGCGAATGCTTTCACGGGCATTTAGTAAAAGAGCACGGGTTCTTCTGGAAAGAACATCTTCTACAGTACGGGCCATTTCATGTTCTACTGCCCATTGTACCTGCAACTTGTGAATTTTAAGGCTTTCACTGATCCATTCATTTGCAGTGCCGTTCATTCTATGCCTGATCTTTATACTATCGCTTCCATAAAAGTATAATGGATCGTTCCAGTCTACATTATCTACATAACCATAAATATGCATTGATGCAGTGGTTGTTTTTTTATGCCGCCATTTCAACTTTTTTTCAATACAGTCTACCATATCCTGGCCCATCTTTCTATAGGTTGTCCATTTGCCACCCAATATGGTAAAGAGATCAGATGGTGAAACAATGATCTTATGGCTGCGGGAAATTTCTTTTGTTTTTTGTTGACCTTCCGTTGGTGCTGCCAGTGGCCTAAGCCCGGCGAAAACACTCTGTACATCACTTCGCTGTGGCTTTTTTGTAAAATACGCAGAGGCAGTTCCCAAAATAAATGAAATCTCTTTTTCCAGTGCATAAGGTTCCAGCGAAGCTTCATCAACAAGAGTATCAGTTGTTCCTACTACTACTTTGTTATGCCACGGAACCGCAAATAATACCCTCCCATCGCTTGTTTCAGGTATCATAAGCGCATGTTCGGATGGATAGAATGTTTTGTCAAGCACAAGATGTACTCCCTGACTTACACAAATAGTTTTTTTACCTGAGGGATTATCCATTTGCAAAATAGCATCTACAAATACGCCGGTAGCATTTACTACCGCTTTCGTATTGACATGATATTTGTTTCCCGATTCCTCATCCTGAATTACTGCTCCATTTATTTTTTGATCTTCACCTTTTAATAAAGTTATAACCTTCATATAATTAATTGCGCATCCTCCATTTTCAAGAATACTTTGCACAAGGTTAATGGCAAGCCGTGAATCATCGAACTGTCCATCATGATATAATACACCGCCCAATAAACCGTCAGTCTTAATACCTGGGATACTTTCAATTGTTTTTTTCCGGGAGATAAACAAAGAAGAGCCGAGAGTTAATTTTCCTGAGATCCAGTCGTACAGTTTCAATCCCATTGTATATTTCAACATATCCCAATAATTATATATGGGAATTATAAAGGTTTGATTTTTTACCAGATGTGGTGCATTACGGGTTAACAATCCTCTCTCCACGCTTGCTTCACGCACTAACAGAATATCTCCCTGGGCCAAATATCGGACACCTCCGTGTACTAACTTGGTACTTCTGCTCGATGTTCCTTTTGCAAAATCTGATTGTTCAACCAATAAAGTTTTATAACCACGGGATACAGCATCCAAAGCCACGCCTAAGCCTGTGGCACCACCGCCAATTACCAAAACATCCCAAAGCTGCTCTTGATCGTTGATTTTTTGAAGCAGATTGTCTCTTATTATAAAAGGATGAGCTGGCAAAGAGTTAGTAATTTTAGTTATAAGATTTGAAAGATAACGATACAAATCAAAAGCAATTTATAAAAATTCAACCTATAAATCGAAACTAAACGAAACTATTTATCCCCATTTTTTATTTTTTAGAAATACTAAACTGATTTTTGTATGTACTTTGCAAATAAATTAGCATTATTTATAATACCGGAATGAGCACGCTTACACAAAGGCATGAATATATTATTACCAAGCTTAAAAATGAGGGAATTGTAAAAGTTTTAGATCTATGTGAGGAACTAGATGTATCATCGGTAACAATACGAAAGGATTTAAAGATACTTGAAGATAAAAAATTGCTATTTCGTACACATGGTGGAGGTACAAAAAGTAATCCTTACACAGCTGACCGGCCAGTAAACGAAAAAGAAAAAATAAATCCTGAAGAAAAATCAAGAATTGGTATGGCTGCTGCTGGTTTGATTCAGCCAAACGATTGTATTATAATAGCCTCAGGTACTACCGTTTTATCACTGGCAAAAAATATACATACGGAAGAAAACCTTACCGTTATTACAGCAGCCCTAAATATTGCAACAGAACTTATGCATAACAATCGTATAGAATTAATACAATTGGGCGGTATATTAAGAAAAAGTTCTTCGTCTGTTACCGGTATATATGCTGAGAAAATACTTGAAGATTTTTCCTGCAGTAAACTTTTTTTAGGAGTAGATGGAATTGATGTGGACTTTGGATTGACAACAACCAATATCATGGAAGCCCAGCTAAACCGGAAAATGATTGAAACAGCACAGAAAACTATTGTACTGGCAGATTCCAGTAAGTTCGGGAAAAGAGGTTTTGGTAAGATCTGCAAAATTGAAGATATTGAACAGATAATTACAGATAGTAGTATCTCCGATCACATGGTTGAGACTCTGAAAAGTATGGGAATTGAGGTGACAGTAGTTTAATTAATAAGTAAGAGGCTATGATGATAAAGCGATTAAATGATACCTGACCTTACTTTCCGATACAAAATTTACTAAAGATATAATCAAGCCTGTCTTCGTTTGTTATTTCCCCGGTTATCTCTCCAAGATAATAGAGGCAACGCCTGATGTCCAGGGCTAATAAGTCCCCTGAAATATTATCCTGCATCCCTATCTTAATATCTTTTAAAGATGCATCAACCTGTTGCAACGCCTCATAGTGCCGGCTGTTGGTTACTATTATGTTCTCTGTAAGGTTTTTGTTTTCTGTAACGGATAAAAATAATTTGCTTTTCAATTCCTCTATTCCTGTTTTTTCCTTTGCAGAAATAAAAAGCACATTCGGGTTGTTATAGCTATTTGGCTGATCAGCATTTAAAGTATCTGCTTTATTACCTGCCAGAATAAATTTTTTACCTTGATCAGAAAGATCTTTACTAATTGTTTCCAGTTCGTTCTTATCAAAAACATTTACATCAAATACATACAATACTATATCCGCTTCTTTTATTTTTTCAAGGCTTTTTATTACACCCATATTTTCTATAACATCAGCGCTATGTTCTCTTATCCCTGCAGTGTCTATCAGGCGAAATAAAATTCCGTTGATGTTAATTATCTCTTCAATTGTGTCCCGGGTAGTTCCTGCAATCTCGCTAACAATTGCTCTATTTTCATTCAACAAAGTATTAAGCAAGGTTGATTTGCCCGCATTTGGTTTACCTACAATAGCAACGCTTACGCCATTTTTTACCACGTTGCCGAGTGTAAAGGAATCCAGTAAACTTCCTGTTGATGCTGCAATTTGTTCTATTAATTCTATAAATCTTCTCCTGTCAGCAAATTCAACATCTTCTTCGCTGAAATCCAGCTCCAATTCTATTAGAGAAGAAAATTGAATAAGCTGTTCACGAAGATCTCTTAATAATTGAGAAAACCCGCCCCGCATATTATGTAAGGCAGCATTTTTGGAAGCATCTGTATTACTTGCAATAAGATCAGCTACTGCTTCTGCCTGAGTGAGATCTAATTTCCCGTTTAAAAAAGCTCTTTGTGTAAATTCACCGGGTTTGGCAATACGTGCGCCCCTGCCAATTATGGATCGTATAACCTGCTCCTGTACAAAAGCAGAACCATGACAACTAATTTCTACAACATCTTCCCCGGTATAAGATGCAGGGTTTTTGTATAACGAGATAACTACTTCATCCAGCATTTTACCTTCATCTTTTAAATAACCTACATGAAGTGTATGGGAAGGCTGTGTTGAAAGATCTTTGGAAGGAAATATCTGGTTGGCAATATCAATAGCATTTGTACCGGTTAACCGTATTACTCCTACCGCTCCTATACCGGGTGGCGTAGCTATAGCAACAATAGTATCGTGCCAACCTGATAGTTTATTTTTCATAAGAACAAAGATACCTTAGCTGTTTAAAATGATTATAATTAAGATGATGTCAGGTTAGCATAAAGCTAATGGAAACTAAAGCCTGCCCTCCTCACCGACCGGGAGTTGTTGTAGATGGTGGGTATAAAAAAAACCGCTGCAAAATTGCAACGGTCAATATTATTTAAAGTTAAACTACTGATCCTGTATTGTAAACGTTACGGGCTGCTCACGGTATGCATTTACCTGCCTGCCGTTTTGCTGGGCCGGCTTCCATGGGGGTCCTTTACGAATTGCGTTTACTGCAATTTCTGCCAGCTTTGTTCCTTTCATGGTGGTGGCTTCCACATTACTTACAGTACCATCTTTAGATACAATAAATCTAACCCGGCAAGTACCTGATTCACCTGCTTCTGTAAGTTCATCAATATTTGCCTCAATGGCCTTTTTTACGTACCTGGCCCATCCTGCATCTCCACCCGGAAATGAGGCTTCTATTTCTACTTTTGTAAATACTTTATCTTCATCTTCGGCAACTACTTTCGGCGCTTCTACAACCTGCGATTTTTCTTCTACAGGAGGAGCTACTATACCTACATCTTTAACTCCTTCCACCGTTTTTACATCAACCTTCGCCTCTTCTAACTTTTCATTTTCAACCGGTGGCTTTACTACTTCCTCATCTTTTACAATTTTTGGAGGGGTAAATTGTATAGTTTGTATTGGTGGTGGTGGTGGTAATTTTGGCGGAGGAGGTGGCGGTGGTGGTGGCTTCTCTTCTTTCGGAGCCTCTTCCAATGAAAGGTCTTTTACCTCCAACGTCGTTGCGCTGTCATCTTCAATATTTTTTGCAATAACACTACCCACAAATATTAATAAGGCTAAGGAAGCTGTTATTATAAGCGCCAGTCCTATTCTTTTGTTATAGGTTTTGCGCAATTCATAAGCGCCATACTCCTTGTTCTTGCCTTCAAACAGGATATCAAGAATATCCGCACTTAGTATTTTATTAGTTTCCATTTTTACTCTTTTTTATTAGATACATAAAATGAAATAATCCATAAATTATTTTATACCACCGGCCTGCTCTGTCATCTGTATAAGTTTGTATTCATCATCAGTTGGATCTATCATGGAATATCTTTTTATATCATTAATTGCCATCTCATCCAGTATATCTACCGCATTTTTATAAGTAGCATCCTTATCCGGCTTTATGGTTATATAAAAATCATCTACAGGAGTAATTTTCTTTTTATCTAAAATTATTTTCCTGATATCTTTATAACCGCTGGTTTGCAGCTTTGTGGGATCGCTGCCAAAATAATAATATACCACGTCACCTTTACCCATCATAATAGTGAGGGCGCCGGATTCTTTAACCTTATTTAATTCATCAGGCTTATCAGTATCTTTTGGCATATTAAGGTTCATTGCCGTTGGCTGTGCCATCGTAGTGGTAAAGATGAAAAAGGTAATAAGGAGAAAGCCCAGATCTACCATGGGAGTAAGATCCACCCTTGTAGAAAGCTTTTTACCTTTTTTTACTCCAGGCCCTTTTTTGTGCCCGCCCCCACTTTTCGCTTCCATTTCTGCCATTGTAGTAAGATTTAAATTTTAAAAATATTATACAAATTATGTTTGTTATTCAGTGTCTTCACCGCCCGCAAGTGCTTTCTTTTCAAGTTCGCTGCCTTCCGGTATTCCCTCGGGACTAGTTACTAATTGATACTTAAATATTTCATTCTTTTTGAAAGAATTTATCACATCCCTGAACAAAGAGTACTTGGAATTGTTATCCCCTTTTATCAAAAAATTTATCTTTTTGCCCTTGTATGCATTTACAGCAGCATTTATCCATGCCTGCAACTCATTATTTGTACTATCAACCGGAACGCCGGTTACTTTTACACTTTTCAGGTTTTCCGGTTTTACCCTAATGAATTGTGTTAATTGGTTTAATGGCGTACCCACAAACATAGACTTCTTAAAAAGTGCTTTATCATCAGCGGTTAAATTAAGATTGCGGGCAGTTGATAATTCCTCGATCACATCGTCTTTCATATCATCACTCATCTCAATAAACACCTGCCCCTCTTTACTTATAGAAACCAGGAAAGCATCACTTTGCGGAGCTGCTTTTGAAGCCACTGAACTCGGCGGGGAAACCTCTACAGCTTCCGCTGGCTTAAACTCTGTCGCTAATATAAAAAATGCTAACAAAAGGAATGCAACATCGCACATAGCCGTCATATCAATGTTGGTATTTCCCCTTTTTACTTTGGCTCTTCCCATTACTTTGTTTTTATTTTATTAGATACAACATTTAAAGATTTCCATACTTCACACATGCTTATTTATACAACGAAGCAAAACTTTGTGTTAAAGTAAAGCCGGATTCATCAATACCATAAGTAATACTGTCAATTTTAGTGGTAAACATATTATAGGTAATAATAGCAATAGCAGAGGTACCGATACCTAATGCCGTATTATACAAAGCCTCGGAAATACCTTTTGATAATTCCCGTGCTGCTTCACCCCCACCTGATTCACCCAGGTTACTAAAGGAACGTATCATACCAATTACTGTTCCCAGCAATCCTAACAAGGTAGCAACTGATGCAATTGTAGAAAGGAAGACAAGATTTTTTTCCAACATAGGTAATTCCAGCGCCGTAGCTTCTTCTACTTCTTTTTGGATGGCCAAAACTTTTTGTTCTGTATTAAGATCGCCGGCAGTAATCATTTCTTTGTATTTACGAAGGCCGGCCTTCATTACATTACCAACAGAACCCTTTTGCCTGTCGCATTCTGCAAGTGCAGCATCAACATTTTTATTAGCCAGATTATATTGAACCTTCCTTATAAAATCAGCAATAGATCCACGGCCCGTTGCTTTGATTACAGTTAACATTCTTTCGATAACAAAAGTAACTACCACCAAAAAACAACCTATCAATATTGGTACAATTATACCGCCCTCATACATTTTTGAAAATGCGGTTTTAGGACCTTTGTGATCGGGCCAGAAGCCGCCTGCAGGATCAGGATTTGAAAAATTTGCACTTGCCCCAATTACAAAACGCCATATAACATATCCTGCGATTATACAAACCAGGGGCGCAAGCCATGAAATAACGTTACTTGATTTTTTTGCCTGAACCGAGGTAGTGGAAGTGGTAGACCTTACTGTTTCTGCCATGATGTTAAGTTTTTGAGTGAATTAAATTTAAGTTGTATGTGGTTAAAAAAATTGATTGTACAATTCTAATGAAAAATATTTTTAAAATCAAAAATCATTTTAATTTTTTTTGACAGGGGCACACAAGTTAATAATTAAATAATATAAATGTATTTCTAAAAAAAATAATTATTACTGTTTTAAAAAAATCAAAAGCCCTAACATGGCCGCAATAGCACTAACTCACGGGATAACATTAAAAACTGTTCAATACTATTCATAGCGTAACGCTACTATTGGGTCAAGCTTTGATGCCTTGTAAGCCGGATACAGGCCTGCAAACAAACCAACCAGGGAACAGACAATTATCCCTGTAATTACCCAACCCCAGGGAACCACAAACCCCGTTTTCAGCACTATCCCAAAAAGATTGCCAACTAACACACCGAGTACAATCCCAAACACCGCACCTATTAAACTAATAATAATAGATTCAAAAAGAAATTGCTGCCGGATACTCTTTTTGGTACCCCCGATCGCTTTTATCAGGCCGATTTCCCTGGTACGCTCATTTACTGCCACTAACATTATATTCATTAACCCTATAGCAGCTCCAATTAATGTTATCAATCCAATAAATGCAGCAGCCGTTGTTATGCTTCCCAGACTTTTTGTGAAAGCTTCTACAATACTGTCACTCTTATCTATAAAAAAATTATTTTCTTCAGAAAAAGCCAATTTCCTTATAGGCCTGAAAGTGCCCGTAGCCTCACCTACCGCAATATCCATGTCTTTAATATTCGGGACCATTACCCCAATATTCCAGGAGGTATTTGAAGTAGGAAAAAGTCGCCTGATATTATTATAAGTTGTTATCACCACATTATCAGCATTTAAAAAGGCGCTTGAACCTTTGTCTTTTAAAATGCCTATTATTCTATATTTAATATTGGCAACTTTTATTATTTTGTCAACAGCCCTGGCGGGATTACCAAAAATTTTTTTTGCCACACTATTTCCCAATACACAAACACTTCTTCCGCTTTCAACATCCAGTTTATTAAAATTTCTTCCGGCAAAAACCGTATACCCGCTTAGCCGTAAATAATTTTCATCGCCCCCCTGAACCACTACATTAGGATTGGTTTTTATTTTCTCATTATTTACAACTACGTTCCTTGGGCCTCTTATGGAAATACTTACCATTGCCGGAAATGCAAACCTTTCTTTAAAAATTTTTGCCTGTTCGTAAGTAATTATCTTTCCTGTATTAGATCTTTTTTCTTTTAATGCTCCCTTGGTTGTTTTTTTTACGTTGCTGTTTCTGGCACCAATCCGAACCTGACTTTCTTTAAAACGAATACTGAATGCATTTGCCCCCATTGTAGAGAAATTCTCTGTTAGACTTTGATTCATTGCTTCAATAGCAGTAATAATTCCAATTAAGGCCATTATACCAAAGGCAATGATGGCAACTGTTATACCTGTACGAAGTTTATTGCTCTTTACTGTTCGTAAGGCAAGGGAAAATGTATCAGTTGTTTGCATTTATTAAAAAGTCATTAGGTCAATTGTCATTAGTAAATAAAGATAAATGATTAACCTTTGACTTAATGACTAATGACTAATAGTAGAGCCAGTCAACAACAAGGCCAGGCATTACACCTAAAAGTAGAATAATAGCTGCAGTAAATATCAATAACCATTTAAAAGGAGGAGGAACATCCATTTGATGAGAAGCACCTTCGGAAGGTTCTTTAAAATACATAGCCTGTATCACTTTAAAATAATAATATGCACTAATGGCAGCACATATAACAGCCAGAATTACAAGCCAGAATTGATGTCCATTTTGTAGCGCAGCCAACAGCATATAAAACTTGGCATTAAAGCCAGCAGTTAATGGAATACCGGTAAGAGATAATAAAAATATAGTAGCGGTAAAAGCCAGAACAGGATGCGTTTTCCCTAAGCCGTTAAAGCCTTCAATTGTATAATCATTCATTCTTACCAATATAGCAAATAACCCTATTGAGGCAAGACTGTAAGCAACTGAATATAATATCAGCCCTTCCTTTGCGGTATCATTCAGTGCAAATAATGCCAGTAACATAAAACCTGCCTGTGCAATACTGGAATATGCCAGCATGCGTTTTACACTCTGCTGAAAAACAGCAGTTAAATTTCCTATTAACAAAGTAGCTGCGGTTATTATTACAATAAGCGTTTGCCATTGCGATTGCATAGTACCGAATGAACTTTGAAATAAACGGATAAATGCAATAAAACCTGCAACCTTTACAATAGTTGCCATAAAAGATGTAAATACAGTTGGAGCACCATCATATACATCAGGCGTCCAGAAATGAAATGGTGCTGCCGAAACTTTAAAAGACATAGCTACTACCAGTAATACTATACCAACAGCGATCATATCAGGCAAAGCTCCCTGCCCCAATTGCATCATATCAATATTAAAAGAACCCAATGCATTGCCTCCATACAAAAATGCAATACCCATCAACATTATACCTGTGGAAAATGCACCCATTAAAAAATATTTTAAAGAAGCTTCATTACTTTTTAAATTGAGTTTATCACTGCCTGTTAAAATATACAATGGAATTGACATGATCTCTATGCCTAAAAACAACATGAGCAAACTATTAAATGAAGAAGAGATGGCAACTCCACACAGAACAAAAAATATTAAAGCGAAATATTCTGAAACATGGTTTCCTACTTTTTCTATGTCTCTGCCATTTAATAAAAAATATATCAATGTACAGAAAAGAGCAACTGTATTAAAATGCAATCCGAAGTTATCAAATCGGAGCATATTTTTGGAATAGATATCAAAGATTTTCACTCCCGTAAATTCAAGGATGTTAGCAGTTAATATTATTATTAAGCCTGCAATAGCCCAATATTTTGGAACAGAGGCTTTTTTAAAAAAGACTCCGCCAAACATCATAATTACGCCCCATACTGCAGATAATATAATTGCACTCATAATATCCCAACCCCTATAGGGGCTTTTAATTTACAATGTTTGTTAATTCTTCTCATTACTTATTTCTTATTATTTATTATTGATAATTATTTATCAAACCGGCTTAAAATTGTTGTCACTGTATCTTTCGTTAAGTCAAATACAGGCTTTGGATAAACACCTAAAACAAAAATGAATAATACAATCAGCGTTAATACAATTTTTTGTTTTTTTGTAACCAACGACACAACTTTTGTGAGAATATTATCCTGCCCATAAAAAATTTTTTGTACCATATTTAATGTATACACTGCTGCCAATATTATACTAATGCCTGCAAGAGCAGCAAACCATGGGTTATACTCATACAATCCTGAGAACATTGCAAATTCGCCAACAAAGGCATTTGTAAGTGGTAATGCAATATTTGCCAAGGCAATAATTACAAAAAATATGGCGAGTAACGGAGTATGAAGCGCCAGGCCGCCAAGCTCTGAAAGTTTTCTTACCCCGGTATGCTTTTCAACTATATCAACCACTATCCACAATGCAATTATATTTATGCCATGGTTTAGCATTTGTATCATTACCCCGTGCATCCCTGTGCTGTTGATGGTAAAAATAGCTGCACACATTAAACCGATGTGTGCAATAGAAGAGTAAGCAACCAATCTTTTAAGATCATTCTGCACCATAGCTATGCAACTGGCATATATCATTCCTGCCACAGCTAATCCAATAACTATATTGTCAAATTTTAAAACTGCTTCCGGAAAAACAGGAAGCACCCATCTTATCACAGCAAATACACCCATCTTTACCATGATACCACTCAATACCATTGTTGCCGGTGCAGGGGATTGCTCGTATGTATCAGGCTGCCATGTATGAAAAGGAAATACAGGCATCTTTACCGCAAAAGCAATAAAAAATAACCAGAATAGCCATGTTTGATCTGATAAAGAAATATTTGCCTTATAAAAGGCAGCTATTGAAAATGAATGATCAGAAAACTGAGTGGGACCGGTTTGCAGATAAACATAAATTATACCTACCAGCATTAATAAAGAACTGACAAATGTATAAATAAAAAATTTCCAGGTAGCGGCAATCCGTCGTTCTCCTCCCCACCGGCTGCATAAAAAATAAACCGGTATTAAAGCAAGCTCCCAAAAGAAATAAAATATCAATGCATCAATAGCAACAAATACTCCCATTAACCCTGCCTGGCTTAATAACATTAACCCAAAAAATGCATTGGGATTTTTATAATCATTTTTATAGGTAGCTGCAAAAATTATCGGGAAAGAAACTGCCGTTAAAAAAGTAAGCATGTGCCCCATGCCATCAAGACCAACTGCAAAGCTGCTGCCTAAATACTGCAGCCATATATAACTAACATAATTGTAGGAAAAATACTTTGTGTTATCGGTATAACATAAACTTACAACAGAAATAACCAAAGTGATAAGGGATGAAAATAAAGCCCATGCCTTTACCTTTTTTTGATCTTTAATAAAAAACGCAAGCAAACCGGTTATAATTGGAAACCAAAGCAGCAGTTCAGGAAATGTAATGTACTTACCCAGCATTAAATCTATTTAACAAAAATTTGAATAATAAATAAAACTATTGTGCCTATAACCATCATTAAAATATAAGCTCCAACCTGCCCGTTCTGCAACAACCTGATCTGGCGACTTCCAAAATTTACTCCTCTTCCCACACTATTTACTAATGCATCGATTCCTGATCTCTCAATTACATTATTTAAGAAGACTGATAATGATCTTAATGGACGAACAATTATTGCATCATACAATTCATCAACATACCATTTATTTTGAAGCACTTTTGCAAAGCCGGTTTCTTCTGTAGTTTCTGTTTGATAATTTTTATATTTCTTCCATGCCCAAAATGAAACTATTAAAATTAATATTATAGAAACACCCGTTAGTAACCATTCAGTCTGATGCGGAATCGTATGCTTTGCTAAAATTGCATTTGAGTTACTGAAGACCGGATCTAAAAATTCCGCAAGCCTGTGGCCACCACTCATTAAAAATTCAGGTATGCCAAATAATCCGCCTACAATAGATAGGAATGCAAGAATGATTAATGGAATTGTAATAGCAGATGGACTTTCATGTACATGATGTAATTGTTCTTCCATGCCACGGAATTTTCCCATGAACGTCATGGCTAATAATCTAAACATATAAAAAGCTGTAAGTAATGCTCCTCCCAAACCAACGGCATATAACACAGGATTTTCTGCAAATGCACCAGCTAAAATTTCATCTTTGGAAAAGAAACCAGAGAAGGGCGGAATACCTGCAATGGCGATACATCCTATAAAAAAAGTAATGTAAGTGATCTTCATGTGTTTGCTCAATCCACCCATCTTCCTTATATCCTGCTCACCACCCATTGCATGAATTACAGAGCCAGCACCAAGGAATAATAATGCCTTAAAAAATGCATGTGTCATTACATGAAATACTGCGCCGGTATATGCTCCTACTCCCAATCCTAAAAACATATATCCCAACTGACTCACCGTTGAATAAGCCAGAACCTTTTTAATATCGTTTTGTTTTAATGCAATTGTTGCAGCAAAAATTGCGGTAGTTAAACCGATGATTGCAACAACCATCATTGTAGTTGGAGCCAGTGTGTACATAAGGTTACTCCGGGCAATCATATAGATGCCGGCAGTAACCATAGTAGCAGCATGAATTAATGCAGATACAGGTGTTGGGCCAGCCATCGCATCCGGCAGCCAAGTGTACAATGGTATTTGTGCACTTTTACCAATAGCACCAACAAACAGCAATATAGTAATGCCTACTAATGTGGGAGAATTAATTGCAGATATAGAGTTAATTATTCCATTTTGGTGATTAAATAATTCATGAAAAGAAACAGAACCAAAAGCATTTATCATCCAAAATATTCCTAATAGAAATCCAAGATCACCAATGCGGTTCATGATAAATGCCTTTTTTGCAGCATTATTGTAAGCAGTATTCTTAAACCAATAACCAATCAATAAATAAGAACATAAACCTACTCCCTCCCAGCCTATGAACATGATGACATAGTTTGCTCCCATTACCAGTAACAACATCGAGAACACAAAAAGATTGAGGTAAGAAAAATATCTTGCAAAATGTGGAACAGTTTCTTCTTTCATGTATGAAGTTGAATACACATGAATAAGAAAACCCACACCTGTGATAATCAATAAAAACAATGAAGAAAGCTGATCGATCTGGAAAGCAAAATCAACTTTTATTTTGCCCACATTAATAAAATCAAAATAAGAAATTACCTGCGGCACAAATCCTTCCTGCCTAACATTAAAAAAAACAAGAACGCTTAATACAAAGGATATTAAAATAGCGCCGCTACCGATAATACTTACCAATGACTTTGACAATACGTTTCTTGCCAAACCATTAATTAAAAAACCGATTAGTGGCAGTAATGGAATAAGATAAATTAAGTCGAATGTATTAGTCATATAATCTTCAAATAAGAAGTAAGAGATAAGAAAACTTGATTCTATATTCTTACTTCATACATCAATTCTTTAACCTGTTTAAAAAGTTTATGTCAACTGAATGGGTATTTCTATACATCATTACAATAATTGCCAGACCCACACTAACTTCAGCGGCAGCAACAACCATTATAAAAAAAACAAACAACTGCGCATCCGTTGCAAGCGCAGGAGCTTTTGCGGCTATACCACTCATATGCATCTTTGAAAAAGCAACCAGCAACAGATTAACCGAATTGAGCATTAACTCAATGCACATAAAAACTATAATTGCATTGCGGCGTGTAAGTGCACCAATAATTCCTATACAGAATAGGGCCGCCGATAAAAATATATACCACTTTATTTCCATCAATCGATTTTTACATATAAGCCTATACCCATTGTATTTGATGCCGGTGCAATTGAAAAAATATCTTTTATTTTTCTTGCAGCTATGCCGTTAAAAATATCTACTGCTTTATACGCCGCCCCTTTGGTTAATAATTTTACTAATACTCCTGTAGCCACACTTGTTAATCCTCCGATTAATGCACCTTTATAATTTGCCCTGCTGGCTGAATCCCCCGCCGCTTTTTTTACTACTCCATATAATGCAACTGCACTGCCAGCATAGGATGTAATCTGGAATATTGTTCTGCCTGTACGGAATGTATTGAAGAGCTTGTTCACGTCAGGATTTCTTTTCATTCCAAGTATTTCGGCTACTTTGGGGATTTTTGGTATTTTAATATTTCCTAAAAAAAACTCTGGTGAGAACCCACGTTCAACCTTCATCACCCTCCCAATAATATCATTCAGATCTAAATTTTCGAGATCAATTTGTGCAGATGATTGCTTCGTAATTCCTAAAAATAGGATGGCAATAATTAAAATGTGTTTTTTCATATTATAGATTAAGGGTTTACTTGTTTTTGTTCATCCTTTTTACCAATAACAACTGCACCTACCATGGCACTCAAAAACAGGATACTGCTTATCTCAAAGGGAATAACATATGTTGTAAATAATGACCGGCCGAGATTCTTTATTAACCCTACATCACTGCCTCTCGCCAACGAGACTTTAATGTCAGAAGATTCTGCCAGTGCAGCTACTAAAACAATCATCAGGCACATCCCGGCAATAACACCTGCAAATTTTAAATATTTATTTTTCGCAGGTTCAGCGTCAGCATTCAGGTTCATCAGCATTATCACAAATAGAAACAAAACCATTATAGCCCCGGCATACACAATAATATTTACAATAGCCAAAAATTGTGCATTCATTAAAATGTAATGACCGGAAATTGAAAAGAAAACAACAATAAGCCATAACACACTATAGATAGGGCTTTTACTTAATACAACACCTATAGCAGCCCCAACAGCTAATACAGATAAAAACCAAAATAATATTTGTGTGACCTCCATTAAAAGTTGCGGGTTATGAGTTGTGCGCTACGAGTTGTTAATTGATTGAAATCTATATTCATAAACTAAACTTTCTTATATCAATGCTCATTACCATGTCCTTCAGGATTTTTTGCCCTGCTGCCCCTGGCTTTTGCAAATGCTTCCGGCTCATTTACCGGGTGCGGAATTAAAAGATCATCCTTTCCATAAATAAATCCCTTACGCTGGAAATTCGATGGCGCAAAAGTTTCACTTAGATAAACTGCATCCTTAGGACAAGCCTCTTCACAAAAACCACAAAAAATACAGCGAAGCATATTTATTTCATACTTAGCCGCATATTTTTCTTCTTTATATAAATGTTCTTCGCCTGGTTGCCTTTCAGCTGCTTCCATTGTTATAGCTTCTGCCGGACAGGCAACTGCACACAACCCGCAGGCAGTACATTTTTCCCTTCCTTCTTCATCACGATTTAAAATCTGTAATCCACGAAAGACAGGACTAAAAGGGCGTGTCTTTTCAGGATAATTTATTGTTGGATTCTTTTTAAAAATATGGCTGAAGGTAATTGCCATACCTTTTAAGATAGCAGGCAAGTACATTCTTTCCCAAAATGTCATCGGTTTTCTTGAGACAACTTCTACTTTATTTGTTAGTGCTTGCATTATTTGTGTTAGCGCAAAAGTTGCGCAAATATATTTTTATGTTTAGAAATGCCAGTTGTTTTGTTTTAATAATATTAATCCCCCTGTTACTATCATATTAAAAAGCGCCATAGGAATTAAAATTTTCCATCCGAGATTCATTAACTGGTCGTAACGAAAACGGGGAATTGTCCATCTTACCCACATGAATAAAAAAAGGAAACTAACTATTTTACCAAACAAACAAAGTCCCTGTAAAATCGCTGCCCAGTTAATACCTATATTTTGTGCAAGATTAACATCATTTACAAAGGGAATATCATACCCTCCAAAAAATAAGCTCACCATAACAGCACTGCTTAAAAACATGTTGATGTATTCGGCAAATAAATAAAATCCAAGTTTCATGGAAGAGTATTCTGTATGATATCCTCCCACTAACTCATTTTCTGCCTCTGCAAGATCGAATGGCGTTCGATTACATTCAGCAAATGCACAAACTAAAAAAATGAGAAACCCCAAAGGCTGTTTAAATATATTCCACCAATGATCCATTTGCCCGCCAACCATTTCCTTTAAACTAAGTGTTCCTGTTACCATCAACAATGCAATTAATGAAATACCCATTGCCAGTTCGTAACTGATAATTTGTGACGAAGCTCTCATAGCACCTAACAAGGAAAATTTATTATTGCTTGCCCATCCACCGATCATAATACCATATACACCCATACTCACCACCCCGAATATGTATAGTACGCCTATATTAATATCAGCAATCTGTAAAGAAATATCTCTACCGAATAAATGCACTTTGTTGCCCCACGGAATTACAGCGCCGATCATCATTGCAGTAAGCATTGCCAGGCATGGCCCCAGAATAAATAAAAACTTAGATGAGAAACTTGGAATGATCTCCTCTTTAAAAAATAATTTTAGGCCATCTGCCAGTGGTTGTAAAATACCGAACGGGCCGGCACGGCTTGGCCCTCTTCTATCCTGTAGAACAGCCGCCACCTTACGTTCCATATAAGTGGAATACATTGCAATTACCAATGACCCGCTTACAACTGAAATTATCAGAACAAGCTTTTCTATAAAAATTGCCCAATCAATTACTAACATTATTATAGCGTATTTAGATCAGTTGAATCTGTAGCCTCCTGGTTAATATTTTTCCTCTTTTTTTTCTCAATAAAATAAAATGCAATTGAATCTGCAATAATCATGGCTATCATACCACCACCTGAAATGACTATTGATTTTTTTAAGCTCCAATTAAATAAAAAATACATTGCCAAAAAAGCTATAATTGCATAAACAGGCACTGATATAAAGTATATCATTTTAGTTTTTTTATTCATGGCGTATTTGGATTAGTTGAATCTGTTCCTTTTTCATTAGGACCAGCACCAATTTTCACATCTGTTACATTATGCCCCGATGCATGAGGATCACCATTAAAAGTTTTACCAACAGCCGGCCCTTCAATCTCACTTAAATGCACTTGGGGGGTATTCACTTCACTTTCATCATGAATATCCAACAACAAATGTGGCTTACGCCCCTGCAATACTTTTTCCAACGGGTCAGGTGCAGCTATAGTGCCAACATAATGTCCCTGGGAAATAACGGAGTGACGATCAATTTTTGTTGCTCCTTCAATTACCCAATCATCTGTATGCTTTTTTTCAAACCTGCATGTATTGCATATCCACGCCGGTTTTCCGTCAGGCAAAGTTTGAACTTCACCCCACTGATCTTTACGGGCAGTAACACGATACACTTCATCACCCCGGTTCCAGATCGTTACTTTACCGCAACATTTATCACAATCACGATGAGCATCCATAGGTTTTAAAAACCAAACACGATTTTTAAAACGGTAAGTTCTATCGGTTAATGCGCCTACCGGGCAAACATCAATCATGCTTCCGCTGAAATCATTTTCAATTGCTTTTGATATATAAGTAGATATTTCTGATTTATCTCCCCGGTCTAAAATTCCATGAACCCTGTTATCGGTCAACTGGTCTGCAACATAGGTACAGCGATAACAAAGTATACAACGCGTCATGTGCAATTGTATGTACGGGCCAATATCTTCTCTTTCAAAAGTTCTTCTTGCAAATTCATAACGGGTTTGCACAGCGCCATGTTCATAACTAAGATCCTGCAGATCACATTCTCCAGCCTGATCACAAACCGGGCAATCAAGTGGATGATTAATTAATAAAAATTCAACAACGCCTTTTCTTGCATCCAACACTTTGTCGCTGGTAATATTTTTCACTTCCATCCCATCCATTACAGTTGTTCTGCAGGATGCAATAAGCTTAGGCATTGGGCGTGGATCTTTTTCAGAACCTTTGCTAACCTCAACCAAACAGGTACGGCATTTACCACCACTATCTTTTAAATGAGTGTAATAACACATTGCCGGGGGCGCAACTTCACCACCAACCATTCTTGCCGCATTTAATATTGTTGTACCTGCCGGAACATTGATAGTAATGTTATCAATCGTTACCTTGAAATTTTGCGGTGCCGTATTTTTAATTTCTTCAGCCATATCCCAAGCCCCTAAAGGGCTTTTTTATTTTTATTATTTAAAATTATTATGCTTTAACCAAGTCCCCTTCAGGTGATTTAGGGGTATCGGCATAATGAGCCAGTCCATAATTTCTTATCAAACATTCTTCAGGATGTAATACATGCCATTCAAATTCATCTCTAAAATGCCTTATTGCTGCTGCAACAGGCCATGCTGCCGCATCACCTAAAGGGCAGATCGTATTGCCCTCAATCTTTCGTTGAATATCCCACAAAAGGTCAATATCTTTTAGTTCGCCCCTTCCATATTCAATCTTCTTTAAGATCTTTTCCATCCAACCGGTTCCCTCCCTGCAGGGTGAGCATTGCCCACAACTTTCATGATGATAAAATCTTGCTAAACTCATTGTATGACGAACAATACATTGGTCTTCATCCAATACTTCAAATCCCCCGCTTCCCATCATGGAGCCTGTTGCAAAACCGCCATCTGCAAGGCTCTCATAATTCATCAATCTTGTTTCGCCTTTGGCTGTTTTTAATAATAAGTTAGCCGGAAGAATTGGCACTGATGATCCACCAGGAATGCATGCTTTCAATCTTTTTCCATTGGGTATGCCGCCGCAATACTCATCGCTGTAAATAAATTCCTGAACAGACATGGTCATATCAATTTCATACACACCAGGCTTATTAATATTTCCACAAGCGCTCATCAATTTTGTTCCGGTTGATTTACCAACGCCAATCTTTGCATATGCATCTGCGCCTTCATTAATGATCGGGACAACCGCTGCTAATGTTTCAACATTATTTACAACTGTGGGGCAATCCCATACACCTCTAACTGCGGGGAATGGTGGTTTAATTCTTGGTAAACCTCTTTTACCTTCAAGGCTTTCTATTAATGCAGTTTCTTCTCCGCATATGTAGGCTCCTGCACCACGATGCGTATAGATCTCGCAATCAAATCCGCTTCCTAAAATATTTTTGCCAAGAAAGTCATATTGCTTTGCTTCTGCAATTGCATTATCCAGAATATCTGTTATCCAATCATACTCGCCACGTATATAGATATAAGAAACATTACTGCCCAGCGCAAATGCAGAAACGATCATTCCTTCAATTAATAAATGCGGAAGAAATTCCATCAGGTAGCGGTCTTTAAAAGTACCGGGCTCACTTTCATCTGCATTGCAGACAAGATATCTTGCAACTCCTTCTGGCTTTGCCAAAAAACTCCATTTCATTCCCGTAGGAAAACCTGCACCACCACGACCTCGCAAACCACTTTTCTTTACTTCTTCCACAATATCATTGGGTGCCATTTTTAAGGCTTTCTCCACACTTTTATATCCACCCTCACGGCGATATACATCATAGCCACGGATGCCTTCAATGTTTGCCTTTTCTAATAATAATTTTCTTGCCATCTATTTCTCAAATTTTGTACTCTGCCGTGTTAGTAATTGCCAACCTTTGTTGGTTTTCAGCCAGACCTGCACGACATGCAGATGTAGTTCACCAGGCTTGCCTTCTAATTCAAAACTGATGTTAGAAGTATTTCGCATGGTTGCAACATTATTAATCACCGTCCATTGCACATCTTTGCTATCAATTTTAAAATAAGATAGCTTTCCGTTTACTAAATCTTTAATCACTTCTGCTTTTGTTTCCACCCATCCGTTAGAATGACCATAAGTAACATGCTTATGCAACAATTGTTTTAAAAGAAAAGTGTCTTTTGTAATCAATGCCTTATTAAATTTTGCTGCTGCCTCCTTTAAAAAGGAACTCTGAGCAAAAGAAAATATTGGTGTAAAACCAATTAATAATATGAATAAAATTCTTTGCATGTTTATTCTTAATTATTTGTTGTTGCATTCTTTACACACTCATCAATAATTGCATCTACTTTTTCTTTTGTAAGATGTTCACGATAAGTTTTACCCAGCTGCATCATTGGGGCATAACCGCAAGCACCCAGGCACTCAACTGTTTTTAAAGTGAATAAACCATCCTGGGTGGTTTCACCAACTGCTATTCCTAATTTTTCTTTTATGTAATCAATAATATTATCGCTACCGTTAACCATGCATGGGCCTGTTTGGCAAACTTCAAATACATATTTACCAACCGGCTTTAAATTATACATTGAATAAAATGTAGCCACTTCATAAACTTCTATTGGCTGCAGTTGTAGCAAGGAGGCCACATAATCCATTGTACTTACATCAAGCCATCCTCCAAACTCCTGTTGTGCTAAATGCAGAACGGGCAGCAAAGCGCTTTTTTGTTTGCCCTGCGGATAATGAGACATCAATTCGTTAACCTTATTTAATCTCTCCTGTGAAAATTGTACTGACATTAAAAGTTATTTATGCATCCATTTCGCCTGCGATAATATTTAAACTGCTCATAGTAATAACTGCATCGCTTAACATTCCTCCTTTTATCAATTCAGTAAATGCCTGGTAATAAATAAAACAAGGTCTGCGAAAATGAAGGCGGTATGGCGTTCTTCCTCCATCACTAATTAAGTAAAAACCAAGCTCACCATTTCCACCTTCCACTGCAGAATAAATTTCGCCTGCCGGAATATTTGTCTCTCCCATTATTATTTTAAAATGATAAATGAGTGCTTCCATTTTGGTGTACACATCTTTCTTATCAGGTAAGTAATATTCAGGAACATCTGCATGATATACCTCTGACTCTGCGCCTTTAAACTCCTGCACTTTTTTATATGCTTGTTTTATCAGTTCAAGGCTTTGCCACATTTCACTGTTACGAACCAAATACCTATCATAACAATCACCTGTTGTGCCAACGGGAATAGTAAATTTAAAATCCTGATAACTGCTGTAAGGTGTATGCACTCTTACATCATAATCAACACCTGCGGCTCTTAAATTGGGACCTGTAAATCCATAATTCAAGGCTCTTTCAGCAGAGATAGGACCCACACCTATCGTGCGTTCCATAAAAATGCGGTTGCGGGTAAAAAGGTTTTCAAATTCTCGTAAAACAACAGGCCATTCTTTAATAAACTTTTCAAGTCTTTCAAACGCTGTTGGTGTAAAGTTTCTTTCAAAGCCACCAATACGTCCAATATTTGTTGTAAGCCTGCTTCCGCAAACCTCTTCATAAATCTCATAGATAAGTTCACGATATTGCATTACATACAAAAAGCCTGTGTATGCACCTGTATCAACTCCAACAATTGAATTGCAAATAAGATGGTCGGAAATTCGGGCAAGCTCCATAATTATAACCCGTAAGTAATCAACCCGTTTTGGCGTTTCTATTTTTAATAGTCTTTCGCAGGTGATATGCCATCCCATATTATTTATGGGTGATGAACAATAATTCATCCTGTCAGTAAGTGTAGTAATTTGATAAAGTGGTCTACGTTCTGCAATCTTTTCAAATGCCCGGTGAATGTAACCTACCGTTTGTACCGCATCTACTATTCTCTCTCCATCCAACTCTAAAATATTTTGAAAAACACCATGCGTAGCCGGATGCGTAGGTCCAAGGTTAAGCGTGGTGGTATGCTTGCCCAGGCTACCGGCAGGAAGTTTAATATGTTCTGTTGTTTGCAATTTTTAAAAGTAAATTAGTTTTTCTTCATTGCTTCTTTATCATCATCAGATATAGTTCCATGATATGACCTTTCGTTTCCGGGGCCAAAAGAACCACCTCTTCCAAACATTTCATCATCTTTATCAATCCTGCTTTGCTCTTCTAAAGGATATTCTTTTCGTTGTGGAAAATATTCCATTTCTTCCACATTTTGTATCCTAATTAAATTTGGATGGCCAACAAAATTAACTCCGTAGAAATCATAAGCTTCTCTTTCCATCCAGTTAGCCGATTGATATAAAGCTGTCGCACTAAACACATCAGGTTTCAAAATATCAGTAAACACCTTAAATCGGATGCGTATATTATCAATAAGATTGTGAAGGTGATAAACTACGGCAAGTTCTTCGCATTTTCTATCCGGATAGTGTACAGCAGTAAGATCAGTAAGAAATTTAAATTTTAGTTCTGGATCATCAAATAAAAACTGGAGTATTTTAAGATTTAGATCTTTTGAAGCAGAAAAAGTAAGCATTCCGTAAGGTTCTTCCCAATCAATTAACTGGTCACCAAATTTCTCCGTTAATCTGCTTTTAATTATTCCGTTAGATAACGCCATATTTAGCTTTGAGCCTACAGCCAGGAGCTGTGAGGAATTATCAATCAAATAAGCTCGTAGCTCCTAGCCCGTAGCTCATAGCTTTATTTTATTGTATTCCGTAACTTTCCAATAATTGTTGATACTGCTCAGAATTTCTTCTTCTTATACTTTCTTTGCCAACCAGTTCCTGCACTTTCATAAAACCATCTAAAACAGCTTCCGGCCGTGGAGGACATCCAGGCACATAAACATCCACGGGAATAATTTGGTCAATGCCCTGCAATACAGAATAGCTATCAAATATTCCTCCGCTGCAGGCACATGCACCCATTGCCAAAACCCAGCGTGGCTCTGCCATCTGTAAATAAACCTGTTTTACTATCGGTGCCATTTTTTTGGCAATAGTACCCATTACCATTAATAAATCACATTGGCGCGGAGAAAAACTTACCCTTTCAGAACCAAACCTTGCCAGGTCATAGTGAGACCCCATTAATGCCATAAATTCAATGCCGCAACAGCTTGTTGCAAAGGGCAAAGGCCAGATAGAATTTTTTCTTGCAAGACCCACTACATCGCTAAGCTTCGCTGCAAAAAAACCTTCCCCGGTATAACCCTCCGGCGCAATTACAGTACCAATAGGAGCTTCCATTGGTTTTTCCCTGATATTATATTGTACCGGACGTGGCATATTAATTTGATGATTTTATGATATGCTAATGTGCTGATTGAACAATGCATATTAAATAATAATTCACGTTATCATTAGTTAATTATCACATCAGCTAATTAGCTAATTGTTTAATCTTCCCACTTTAATGCCCCTTTCTTAATTATATAAAAAAAACCGGAAAGAAAAAAGCCTACAAACATTAATACTGCTATAAAACCGTGCCACCCCAATTCCCTGAAATTTACTGCATAAGGATAAAAAAATATTACCTCCACATCAAACAAAACAAATAATATAGCTACCAAAAAATATTTAATAGCCATGGGTTGACGGGCATTTCCTCTTGAAGCAATTCCGCTTTCAAAATTGGTAAGTTTATCTGATGTTTTCCTTTTAGGTCCGAACAAATGGGTTAATGCCATCATACCTCCTATAAATACAATTGCAAAAAGTAATTGAATACCTATGGGAAGATAATTTACTGTACTATTTACATCATTGGATGCCTGTAAAAAAAACATATGGGTTTATTAACTGCAGGGCAAAATTAACACAGCAATATCAATTTTCAATCTTTTAAAAAACGGTTTTTTAATGATTAACTAAAGTGTTTTAATAACCTTATGTTTATAAAAGAAAATCCCCGGAATTTATATCCAGGGATTATTATATCAGTACACTTATTACTTTGGCTTGACCTTACTTTTAGTAGGTGTAACTTTTTGTTTAGTATCGGAGGTTTTGGCCTTAACCTTATCATCCTCAACTTTTACTTTGGCTTTTGGAGCGTTAAGCGCTGCCTGTAATGCGGTTTTATTTGCTAAAGCCTGCGCATTAGCTGGTTCAAGAACTAAGATTTTTTCATTCCATGTTAATGCTGAAGCATAATCTTTGTTTTTATGATAATGTGCCAGCATATAATTATATGCAGGTATTAGCTGCTGCTTAGCATTTGCCGTATCTTTAGAAGCAGATGCAAGCTGTATCACTTTTTCATAAGTAGGTTTTGCTAAACCTAAAGTCCCCGTAGAGTCTATATATGCCTGGGAATATGCACCCAATTGAAACCCTAAAATATCATCAGGATATTTTTGCTGATATATTTTAAATATGGAATCAGCAGCTGTATAATTACTACCGCGGTAATAATTATAGCCCGCATTGTATAAATCCGTTTTAGTAACATTCTTTTTTACACCGAGAACTCTCGAATACCATTTACCTGCTTCATTATAATTTTTAGCTGCCAGATAATTATTAGCAACTGAAGTTATATACTCAATTTTATTTACTTCTAAAGTATCTAACGTAATGGCTTTTTGAATATAATCAGCTGCTTTAGCCTCATTGCCCGGAAATTTTAATAATACCCTGCCATAGGTAGCATAGTCTCCGGATAAAAGATTTTCAGGTTTTTGTTTTTGAAAATAGGTTTCAAAAAACGTTTTTGCACTGGCAGAATCACCTACCTTATCGTATGCAAATGCCTTTAACCCATATAAGCTAGGGTAAGGATTTTGTCCGCCTGCAGCTATGCATTCATTAGCTTTAGTAATGGACTCCTGGAATTTGCTGGAAGCATATAGAAAAGAAGCCTGGTAATAACAGTTTTTGCTATCCGGATCTGCAACGCCTATGTATTTATCAAGATATTCCCTTGCCTTATTAATATCCCTGCGATAATAATATTCTGACAACCATGCGTATACCGGGGCATATTTTGGATCCTTTTGCATGGCCTCATTATAATATTTCATATAGTATGGCTCCTGTGAAGTTCCCTGGGTTTGATATAGTCTTCCTATCATAAAACTTGCCCTGGTATAGTTGGGGTCTACACCTAAAGCGCTTTGATAAGATATCTGCGCATTTGCACCATCTGTCATTTTACGATAGGCATCACCTAACGTAGTCCACATTTCGGCGGTTCTTTTATTCTCAGGAATCATTTTTATTTTTTCTATAGCATATGCAGCATCGCCGGATCTTGCATCTACATTGGCACGGGCAATTGCATTTAATATATTATAATCTTTCCCTTTTGTAAGGCTGATTGCAGTTTCAAAGCGATTACGGGCCTCATTGTTTTGACGATCCATAAGAGCCATTTGACCCATTGCTACTAACATTAAAGGAGAATTTGCATTTGCACTTAATGTTTTTTGATATAATGTTTTTGCAGAAACACTATCTTCCTGCCCTAGGTAAGTTTGTCCAAGCCAGTAAGCGGCTTCAACATTATTAGGATTAGCATTTACCATTTTACTAAATACATCCCTGGCGCTATTATATCTTTCATAATATAAAAAACGTTTTCCTTCGTCAATAGTTTGGGCAAATAATATATTGCCGGTAAAAAGAAGGGTAATTAATGAGCTGATGATTTTTACTTTATGCATATTTGTGAGTTTATTTTATGTGTGTGTTGATTTTAGTTATTAGTTAGTTGTTGCTGAGCGAACATTAAATTGCATTCTTGTTGGCCCAAGATAAGCACGCCAAAAAATGAGTTGGCCTTTTTCATATTCCATAAAATTTGCAAAGCCACTACCCAGTCCGTCATAGTTTTCTTTGAGGATATAATACAAACCACGTACCAACGGGTAACGCCTCGATAAAATGTTATACTGATATGGCTTTACAAACTTTTTTTCAGGGCAATTGCATTCCAATGCAGCAATTTTAACTTTTTTCAAAAAACTAAGTTGTGCGGTATCCTCTTTATTCCCTATCCAGCTAACACCTACAAAACCAATAGCATTATCATTTGAAGAAACATAATTAATTACTTCCTGGCTGCTTTTAGCGGCAAATACTTTTTTAGGATCAAAAGGTTTTCCTTTTAATATTGAATCTACAGCAAAGCGCACAGTACTGGTAGCGGATAACCCATCAAATACTGCAATCTGTTTGTCACCGGTTGTGCCATCTAAAATGCCCTTTATTTTTGCTAAGGATAGAATTGTATCTTTTGACCTGGTATTTACAATTACTGCAATAGCATCATTAGCTACTTTGTTCCATGTTGGCCCATACTTCAATGAATCTTTATAAAATCTTTCTTCCTGTGGTGTTAAACCACGGGTAACAATTATCATTCTGGTACTGTCTTTAATAAGATCCCTGAAACATTCAGCTTCCGGTTTATATTCTGCTATAACTTTTGCCTGTGGGTATAATGCCTCAAATACCTGTATCTGAGAATCTATTACCGGTTTAAATGATTCATCAACGCTAATATGAATTCTGCCTTTTTCAGGAGTATCTGTATCTGTTCGCTCATGTTGACCACTACAGCTACACAATACATATACAATTATATTTATTGATAATAATTGTAGCCCCGATAATTTATATAATCTCATCTTTCTTTTAAATAATGTTTTTTAATACCCCGGTAAACCCGCCATATACCATATAATATAAACAGACCGGCAAAAAATTTTCCCCATATGCTTTCGGCAAATTCATTATGGAGACCAAGTTGATTTGCAAAGAAAATCACAACTGCTATACTTATATATATGGCTCCCATTCCGATGTCCATTATACTTCTTCTTAAAATATACCTTTTGGTTTTGGGATCTGTGTTATCTTCCAATTCTTCCATGTTCATTATTTATATTTAATAAAGAGGGGAAAGATAAATAATTTCCATAATCATGATAGCAAATGTTTACCAAAAATTACTAATCACTTAGATACAGTCAACTATCTTTGTTATTAATCGAAACTAAAACATTTTCTCACGGGATTGCGCATGAAACCAACATTACCACAGGGCACCAGAGATTTTTCTGCTCAAGTCATCAGAAAACGGGGATATATTTTTGATACCATAAGAACCGTTTTTGAATTGTATGGATTTGAGCCGTTGGAAACTCCTGCATTAGAAAATCTTGATACACTAACAGGAAAGTATGGGGATGAGGGAGATAAACTAATCTTTAAAATTTTGAATAATGGTTTGGATAATTCCCAAAAACACGAGCAGGCAAAAGAAGATTTCAAAAAAATTTTACGGGGGAAAAGTGTAAAAACACTTACAGAAAAAGCTTTACGCTATGATCTTACGATTCCCTTTGCAAGATATGTAGCGATGAATTATGGGCAACTTACAATGCCTTATAAGCGTTACCAGATGCAGGCTGTATGGAGGGCAGACCGACCGCAAAAAGGAAGATATAGGGAATTTTATCAATGTGATGCCGATGTGGTAGGCAGTTATTCATTTATGTATGATGCAGAGTTTGCATTCATCTATTGGGAGGTATTTAAACGACTGGGAATTGACATAGAATTAAATTTAAATAATCGAAAAATCTTAACCTCGCTTGCAGCACTTTGTAATGCTACAGATAAAATGATGAGCATTACTGTAGCCATTGATAAGCTTGATAAAATTGGAATAGAAAAAGTAAAACAAGAGTTAGAAAAGAACGGATTAGGGCCCCGGCAGATTAAAATTATCGAGGATTATCTAAATATCAAGGGTACCAACCAACAAAAGCTCGACAGTCTAAAAACGCTATTCTTAAATATTGAAGAAGGAAAAAAAGGTATTGAAGAACTAGAATTTATTTTAAGTCTGCTTCATGATGCTCCTGAAGGTGCTTCCGGCAAGCCTAAGGTTAATATTGATCTTACCCTTGCAAGGGGTTTAAACTATTATACAGGCGTTATCTATGAAGTAAAAGCAAAGAATATAGAAATTGGAAGTATTGGCGGCGGCGGTAGATATAATGATCTTACCGGATTATTTGGCGTACCTGATATGCCGGGAGTAGGAATAAGTTTTGGTGTTGACAGGATTTATGATGTAATGGATGAATTAAATTTGTTTCCTGAAAAAATGCAGAAAGGAGCAACAGCTTTATTTTTTAATATGGGAACTGAGGAAAGTAAATTTGCATTTTTCCAAATGCAGCAACTAAGAGCCAAAGGGATTAGTTGTGAGCTTTTTCCCGAACCAGCTAAAATGGATAAACAATTTAAATACGCCTCAAAAAAGAATATTAACTATGCTGTAATTATAGGCAGTGAAGAAATTAAGACGCAAAGCTGTGTTGTAAAAGATCTTGTAAAAAATGAACAGGTAACAATCGGTTTAAATGAAATTAAAGATTATTTTACCAAATGATAAAAGGGTACTTTCTGCTTTTTAATAATTAATAAAAAAAATTATGAAATATATTAAACTATTCCCCTTCATTGTATTGTTTACAGTACTTATTGCTTCATGCAGCAAAAAAAGTAACCTGGGAAAAATGGTTCCCAAAGAAGCTGCTATGATTATTGAATTTAATACAAAATCGTTGCTTTCTAAAGTAAGCTGGGACGAAATAAAAAATACACAGTGGTATAATGAATTAATGTCTGACAGTGCAATACCTGTAACATCAAAAGCATTTATTAACGATCCTGCAAAAACCGGGATCGATGTAAAATCAAATATTGTTTTTTTTATTTTAAAGCCTAATAATGCAGGTCAAGCTGTTGTTGAAGGCAGTTTAAAAGACAGTAAAGCATTTTCTGACTTTGTAAAAAGCATGCTTCCAAATGCTCCTGTTACTAAAGAAGGGGAACTTAACATGCTTAAAACTGATACATCAGTAATTGGATGGAATGATGAAAGGTTTGCCTTTATTACAAGTTCAGATTATCGCAAATTCCAACGAGATTCATTAAATGATTCTTCTTTTAGCCCCATACCTTTGGCCCCTGTTTCTCCGGATACTTTGGTAAGTGTTTGCAAAAGGTTGTTTTCATTAAATGATGACAACAGCCTTTACAAAAATGAGAAATTTGCAAAGCTTATTGATGAAGAAGGCGACATACATTTCTGGTTAAATACAAATGAGCTTTCCAAAGGCTCGATGCCGGGAATGCCCGGGATGGCAGGTATGGTAAAACTTGATAAATTTCTGGAAGATAATATTTCAACAGCAACAATAAATTTTCAGAATGGAAAAATCACGGGTACCCACAAGCAGTACTTTGGTAAAGAGCTTTCTGACATTCTAAAAAAAGGGGAAGGAAATATAAATACAGATATGATTAAAAGGCTTCCTTCACAAAATATTGCTGCAATTTTTTCTTTACACGTTACACCGGGAAGCATACTGGAAATAATCAAACTTACGGGGCTGGATGGATTCATTAATTTATTTCTTTCTGCCGAAGGGATTTCTTTAGATGACATTGTAAGAGCTACCAAAGGAGATATTTTGTTTGCGGTAAGTGATGTAACAGTGAAAAATGATTCACTTAAATTACCAGGTTTAAAAGATACAATTAGTGATTATTACAACAAAACTGATGCAACATTTTTATTTGCCGTGGCTATAGGAGATAAAGATGCCTTTAATAAATTACTCAACTTCAGCAAAAAAATGGGGAAAGATGTACCGCAAAAAAATAGTTTTCAAAAAATGGATGACCGTTATTTTGCGATTGGCAATTCGCAGGATGCAGTAAATAAATATTTTGCCGGTACACAGATTAATCCGGATTTTCTTTCTAAAATAAGTAATCATCCCATGGGAAGTTTTGTTGACATACAAATGATTTTAAAAGCCTTACAAACAGAGCTTACGAAAGACAGTGTAAAAAAACGTTATTACGATCAAAACATCCGCATGTGGAATAATTTTTATGGTATCGGCGGAGAATATAAAAATGGTAGCCTGGTGAGCGAAACGGAAGTAAATCTTGTTGATAAAAATACTAACAGCTTAAAGCAACTCAATAAATATATTGATGCACTATCGATAATAGCAAGAGAAGAAAAAAAGAAACAAAAAGAAGAATGGACAAGAGATAGTACTATTAGAAAAGTAATAGATTCGGCTAAGGGCAGGGAAATAATGCAATAAAAACAAGGAAGTAATTTTATTATGCATATCCGCCTGCAGGAAATTATTCCTACCTATTTTGAAAAAGCACAAACTACCGATTCAGAAATATGGGGGGAAAAAATAAGCTTTAATAAAGGAGAACATATACATATTGTGGCACCATCCGGCAGTGGTAAAACCTCTCTTATCCATTTTATTTACGGTTTGCGAAAAGATTATGAGGGTACTATTTCTTACCTGGATGAGAACATAAAAAAGTTTTCCTTAGAAAAATTTTCAACCTTTCGCCAAAAGAATTTAAGCATTGTTTTTCAGGATCTCAGGTTGTTTACTAACCAAACGGTTAGTAATAATATTGAATTAAAGAGGCAACTAAATCCTTATCATCCTGCTGAAAAAATTGAGGAGATGGCCGAGCGATTAGGGATAGTAAACAAATTGAACAGGCTGGCCAGTACCTGTAGCTATGGCGAGCAGCAACGTATTGCAATTATCCGTTCCCTTATGCAGCCTTTCGATTTTTTATTGCTCGATGAGCCTTTCAGTAACCTGGATGAGAATAACCGAAACAAAGCTTTTGAATTAATTAATGAAGAATGTGAAGTGCGTAATGCTTCAATGATATTTGCAGACTTAAAAGAATTGGATTTTTTTAAGGGAGAAAGAATTTTAAAATTATAATATCTGAACTGGGATTTATGGGAGTTTTAGGAATTAATGGGAAAATGTTACTAGTATTTTTTTCGAAAGATTAAATTTTTATTTATTGTATTAATCCCATTAATCTTCTAATCCCATAAATCATGGTTCAGACAATCCTGTAATCAATGGTTCAGACAATTTTACCCCTTCTTAACACAAGTAAAAACAAGATAAGTAAATGGATCAGTTATTTTGGTTTAGGCATTGGCGTAGTGCTGCTGCTAAGTTCTATGCAAATGTTTCTGAACATAAATAATTTATTAAAAGAAAATAATCCCCGGAAAGATGGATTTGATTTTTTCTCTGTAACTAAAGTGATCACGAATGAGAATATGGGGAAAGACAATACTTTTAAAGATGATGAGCTCAATGAATTAAAAAACCATCCGACTGTTGAAGATGCTGCTCCATTAATATCTAACCAATACAGGGTGAAAGCAAGTGCCGGAAATATAATTCCTTTCAGCACTGATCTATTTTTAGAAAGTATTGATGATGCATTTATTGATACAGTGCCTCCTGGATTTAAATGGGAGCCCGGTCAAACTACTGTGCCGATTATTTTTTCTTCAGACTTCCTTGAGTTGTATAATGTATTTGCACCCAGCCAGGATCTTCCCCAGCTTTCCGGTAAAACAATTTCAGCTGTAAATATTATTCTGGAAGTTTATGGAGCCACCGGGGTACAAAATTTTGCAGGAAATATTGTAGCGCTTAGTGACCGTATAAATTCTGTTATTGTACCTAAATCTTTTATGGAATGGAGTAATCAGACTTTTGGTGGTGTATCAAAAGTAAATCCATCAAGAGTTTATATCAAGACAAAGGATGCTAATAACCCGCAGCTGATCTCGTTTTTAGATAGTAAAAAATATCATCTAAATAAAGACAAAACAAAATTTGGAAGAATTAAAAAAGTACTGCAAAATATTGTAAGCGCCCTGGGTGTGTTTGGAATTCTTGTAATTGTTCTTGCATTAATATTGTTCTCTTTTTACTTACAGCTGATGATAGCAAAAAGCAAAGAGAATTTGCAGTTATTGCTTACACTGGGTTATTCCCCGGATTGGCTGAGTAAAACGGTTGCCAAAACATGGATTCCTATATATGTTTTTGTAGTTATCGCTGCTGTTATCATCACGGCTACAATGCATTATACGTTTGTAAAAGTATCTTTTGTTGAAGGAAATGATCTCTCTTATTTTTTGCATTGGAGTGTACTCGCAATTGGATTGTTATTACTTGCACTTTCTATCTTTACGAATTACAGATTGGTGAAGAAAGAATTATATAGAATTGTCTGAACTGAGATTTATGGGATTAAAGGAGTATTGGATTAAAAAATATTCAATTCCAATTCTATTTAATTAGGGGAGGCATTTATTTTCCTCTTAATCCCATAAATCTCAAAAATCCCGGTTCAGACAATCACGGTTCGGAAAATATTACCGCAGCCCCCTGCCCTACTCCTACGCACATAGTAGCCAAACCATATTTAGCTTTTCGTCGTTTCATTTCATGCAATAAAGTTGTTGAAATTCTTACGCCACTGCAGCCCAATGGGTGGCCAATGGCAATAGCACCGCCATTTACATTTACTTTTTCAAGATCAAGACTGAGATCATGAATGCATGCAATAGCCTGCGATGCAAATGCTTCATTCAATTCTACCAGGTCTAGATCGCTGACACTTAAACCTGCCCGCTGTAAAGCTTTAATAGTGGCAGGTACCGGGCCCATTCCCATTACCGCCGGATCAACTCCAGCAACAGCCATACTTACTACCCTTGCCATTGGTTTTAAATTATATTTTTTTACAGCTTCTTCACTTGCCAACAACATAGCTGCAGCTCCATCATTAATTCCTGAAGAATTTCCGGCTGTTACTGTACCGTCTTTTGCAAAAGCCGGTTTTAAAGATGCCAGTTTTTCCATGCTTGTTTTTCTTGGATGTTCATCGCGGTCAAAAATTATTTTTTCATTTTCAAATTTGTCACCCTGAGCTTGTCGAAGGGTTTCAACCGGAACGATTTCATCCTTCCATCTGCCGGAATCTAACGCATCAAAATATTTCTGCTGACTTTCAAAAGCAAATTCATCCTGTGCGTGCCGGGATATTCCCCATTTTTTTGCAACATTTTCTCCGGTTTCTCCCATAGAATATGGATAGTGCATGCCTGATAATTTATTATTTTGGAAGCGCCAACCCAATGTGGTGTCATAAATTTCAGGCTTACGGTTAAAAGCGGTTTCAGCTTTTGCCATAACAAATGGTGCCCTGCTCATACTTTCTACTCCAGCTGAAATAAAAAGTTCCCCATCACCACAGATAATTGCACGTGATGCATCCATGATTGCCTGCAGACCGCTGGCACATAACCGATTTACAGTATTACCGGGAATTGTAAATGGCAATCCTGCAAGTAGTGCAGACATTCTTGCTACATTCCTGTTATCCTCTCCTGCCTGGTTTGCATCACCAGCAACAACGTCTTCAATTTTATTAATATCGATCTTCGGATTTCTTATTATCAATTCTTTTATTACATGGGCCAAAAGATCATCTGGCCGAACGGAACTTAATGCGCCCCCATATTTACCTATCGGTGTTCGTATTGCATCGATTATATAAACTGCTTTCATAATTTTTAAACTTGCCACAAATGTAAATGTCGCAAAGTTATACTACTTCACTTAACAGTACATTAGGCTTAATCATTGCTTAACAAAATCTGCAATCGTACCTTTGCAAAATGGATGAGTGGAAAAAGAAAAATATCAGAACCCTTACGTTCAAAGAACTTCAGACTTATTTTGAAACGATAGGAGAAAAGAAATTCCGCGTTAAACAGGTGTGGGAATGGCTATGGCAAAAACATGCCCATAACTTTGATGAAATGACTAACCTAAGCAAAGAATTGCGTCAAACACTATCAGATACTTTTTCATTACAAGCCATTAGGTTGGATGTTTCTCAATACAGCAGCGATGGAACCATTAAAACCCGATTTAAAACGCACGATAATCATCTTACAGAAGGAGTTTTAATCCCTGTTGACAACAGGCAAACGGCATGTGTTTCTTCACAGATAGGCTGCAGCCTTAGTTGTAAATTTTGTGCCACAGGCTATATGGAAAGAAAAAGAAACCTTGAATTTGATGAAATATATGACGAAGTGGTTTTGCTT
>MWVW01000030.1_pt1 | contig 33605 bp, 29 predicted proteins | sample 1047191 | NCBI WGS metagenome assembly MWVW01 (sample SAMN06349985, study PRJNA376086) | soil metagenome | isolation source: MtG22-5 sample Antarctic (ecotone) | place: Antarctica
TTTCTGATATTCGTTAAATAACTTCTGCACATTGTAGGCAACCTGGCTATACAGGAGAAAAAGATTACAAGAGAAGATGTGGACTCCTTCATCACTACCACATCTAAATATTTTGTTCAGTATGAAAAGCTCAACCAGGCCAATAACCTTTTTGATCAGAATGTGGAGCGGCTGAACTCCAAACTCTCCGAGCTCCAGTTTGATATAAGAGAATATATGCTCGACATGATCACCATTGTTTACAAAGGCGTGCAGCGCACCAATTTAAAAAACAACAACACAGAAGAACTTTTCTTAAAGTAACTGGATATTCAAAGACTGGAAGAGGTATTTGAAAAGAACAGGGATGCAAATATATCTTTTCAGTATCCTTCCGATGGTAACAAATCAGCTAAAGAAATAGCCTACAATGTGCAGAAATTATTTAACGACTATCAGAAAGTGTATAACGAAAATTACGGGCAGATAAAAGCCATATTGAATGAGTATAGAATGCTTTGATTAACCGGGGAAAAACATCATGAAAAAATGTTTTTTTTCCCATGGAATGGGGATGAATTCATCCCATTTTTATGTTAGGATTTGAATTTTAGCTGATGGAAATAACGAAAAAGTATGAGGTTATCCTCTTTTTATTTCCGAAAAATAACAGGCAATGATGAGGATTTCCTATTGGAATAGGGTAGTAGTGAAAGGTAGCTTAGCCTTAACAATGGCCATTGTTACGGGTAAGCCGAAAACCGGATATTGAAAAGAGTAGGTAGTACTATTTTAAATTAAATTTTATGAGAAATATGATAATTGTTTACTTAACAGCAATCTCTATTTTATCTTGTAAAAAACAGGATTATAAAACCAGTTTGCTCACTCCTTCAAATGTTATTGGATCAGAATGGGACAAGACAGTTGCTAAAGTAGCAGGAATAACCAATCATTTACTGAAACAGCAAACTTTTCGTAATTATTTTAAAACTGAAGTATTAAAAACCTTTGACGGAGATTATGATGTATTACTTCGAAAAGTAGTAAAGGATTTAAAAAACCTTGCTCCCAATCGTACAGACAGGACCAATAGCGCTCTTATAGTGTATGATCCTGAGCAAATAGCATACCTCGAAGTAGTTGGAACTGAATATCCTCAAATGCAGCTTTCGGTACAAACAGATCCGGATGCTTGGAACACAACTACCTATATTCCTCCGGTAGTTTATACAGATGCCTTATATGATGAAGCAACAACCATGTTTGTTCCTGTTGTAGATGATAATGGAAATACAATTTCACAATTAGATGCTCAGATAGAGCCACAATATCCGGTAGTAATCGTTAGTGAAAATGAAAGAACCTTAGTAACTCCAGATGGTGATGTTGTATTAAGTGAACCTGAAAGTGCATATGATGGTATTTCATATTTTGTTTTACAGCCTGATAGTTTATTGCCAATAGACCCTAATCAATCTTTACAATGGTTTCGCCAAAATTACAAGTATGAATCTGTATATGCTTTGCGTTATGATGATTTAGGAAAAGTTGAAGGGTGGCCCGCAGGGGGACCTGAGACCAGGATTTTTACTTATAATGCAGATGATCCCCAAGGCATAAGTTATAAAAAAGATGGCTGGGATCATGGAGCCAAGTGGGCTAAAAGAAAAAATATAAAAGATAAATGGTTTGTATTTGAAACTGACCCTGTTAACTGTCACTTATGGCGATGGAATCAAACTGGCACTACAATTAAATATGCTTTTTATGAAGAGGACATTGTTCCATTATCAAAAGCTCATGTAGATTCGCTTGCAAATTTTGTTACACAAATTACCGATAGTAGTGCTACGGGTATTATTATAGCATCAGCAATAAAACTAGTTGGCCTTTTTTTGCCAAAAAATAGTAAAATGTCAGAGTTTATAGGAGAATTGGAAATTTCAGCAAACAATAATGCATTGGAATTTAGAAAAGGTACAGGTGGATTTGCTTGGCGTACGAAACCATTTTAATTTTTAAGCAGGGTCATTCCCTGCTTGCTTATTTTTAAAATTTATTCTTATGAAAATTTCAAGAGTAATTTTATTATCGCTGTGTCTGTTTATCTCTTTTGAATGTTATAGCCAGGAAAAATCATTGAAATTCACCTCTGAAATTTCCTATGGTTTAAATGGGGTTTTCGATATCCTCGGATATGAATTTGGTTTGGGAGTATCAAAAAATTTTACTGAAAAAAATGCTGTATTGTTAAAAATACAATTATATCAATTTAATGCTGATGAGTTTCATATCATTTATTTCGGAGAGTCTATATCAGATCAGGTTTTGGCTTTTCAAATATTGACCAATCACAATTTTAGAATATCAAAGCGTTTGGCCTTTGTTCCTACCATGGGTGGTTTTTTAAAAAACCATCACTGGGTAATCATTACAAAAAATGGATTTGTTGAATTGGGTACAAGATATATTCCTCCCAATAGCCAGGATGTGTGGAATGATTTCACAGTTGGATATTGCGTTGCCTTTCCATTTAAAATACAATTAAGACCTAATGTCGATTTAAATTTAGGAGCAGTTTATGAAAATGATACTTTTGGATATTCATATTTTGGTGTTCAAGCGGGATTACAAATACAGATCAAACCATTTATTAAGTAAGCCGTAAAGATTACACAACCTGACATAAGAATAATATGAATTTCATGAGCTAAAACTCAAATAAAAAAAAGTTGACTGAGCCGAATCGCTGGCTTTAGGCATATTTAAATAGTTAAAAATCGCGTTATGTCCATTTTATATTATACTTTCTCATATCGTAGAATTATTAAGCAGGGTTTAAATCCCTGCTTAATTTTATGACTGATGGTTTGGTTGTACTGAAAAAGGAACTGGAGGTTTCACCTGGCGTACGAAACCATGCTTACTTATTTTTAAAATTTATTATTATGAAAATTTCAAGAGGATATTTCTTATCCATTTGTCTTTTGTTCTCCTTAGAATGTTATAGCCAGGAAAAATCATTGAAATTCACCTCTGAAATTTCCTATGGTTTAAATGGGGTTTTCGATATCCTCGGATATCAATTTGGCTGCATTCAATATCTCATCTATCTTCCTTTGAGAAATCTTGCCTTTGTTAATCACTGCTGGGACTTGTAAAACACGTTTAATCGGAGACATAATCATCAATGTAATTAACACAAAAATTAAAGCTTCATTTGAATTGATGGAACCTGTAAATAAAGTTATACGCCATAATAATAAACCGACCACTGAAAATTGAAGAAAAGGCAAAAGCGCCTGCAACATACTATCAAAGCGGTTATTATGCATGTTTGCCTGGTACAAATTTTCCGACCTTGCCATAAACCGTTGTTGGGTTGACTCCACTCTCTTTTTTAAATTTATACTATTATGTCTTTGGAAGCTTCTGGTAACAAAAGCAAGCAAACTACTTCTCTTAACCCTACTATTACTGATAAACTTTTTTTGTAAACCTGATACAAGAAAAACTATAATCAGAATAATTAATATAAAAATCAACAAGTATAAGGCAAGAATATGATGAATGATATAAAGTAATGCAAACCCTATCAACAAAAACAATACGTCTTTAACACAACCCATGATCCCTTTGGTAAGATAATTTTGCACACTCTTCATATCATTTGTATATCGCAACAGGTATTTTCCAAAATGCTTTTGTGTAAATTTTTCCTGACTCCAATTAATCTGTGTAACAAATAGTTTTTCCCGAATATGTTTTACATATAATTCACCTTGCTTATAACTGAGCCATCGTTCCAAAAAGTCTGCAAAGCTTTTAATAAGTATTAAAAAGAAAAAGAATAAAAAGAATGAAGTTAGATTTTGCAAATGAATTCCCAGCAGTTGCAGTATTCTAGCCTTGCTATTATCAGAGTTAAAATATACTGTAAAAAATTCTCCAATAGAAATTAGTAATAAAAATGTAGTACAGCTTTGTATCAGACCAACAAACACATACAATAATAAAAAATGCTTATGATTGCTAAGATGCTGCTGCAATAAATTTTGTTTTTGCAAAACTATAATTATCTTTTAAAGTATATTTCTGGCAATCGAAAACTGATATTCAGAATGGGCTAGGATGCCTTAAACAGCTTATTTTTTTTTGCAGATAAACTTTCAATATGTTTATTAAGCAAGTCTACTCCCAGGATCGATATCTCTTCAATAGTAAGCACAGGCAGTGTTGTATTATTTTTTACTTCCTCTATTAATAAAGGACTGGCTGTAAATGTACCGCTTAATAAAAACGGGCACAAACCCCATGCTGTTAATATATTAATTCCATTTATGGCGGCAAGACTATCACCTGCTGAAAATACTACAGAATGTATTGTTTCTTTGAACTTATTGTTCATAAGTAACATTTTGGTCTCACGTTGGTATAAACCATCTGCAATTTCCATTACAATATAATCTGGACAAAAACTGGCCATTGTATTTACAAGTGATTCATATAGATCCAATAATTCTGTCTCTTCACATAAATAGGTAGAAGGAAATCCAAAATCACTAAAATCACCTGTAATATCGGCTCCTAAATCATAATTATAATCACAGTCCTTAGTATAAGCAGTACCGGTGAGTTTTATAAATGCAACTGTGTTGTCAGCCTTTTTTAAACTATTTACTAAATAAGCCGCTGTGGTGGTTTTACCACTGTCCATGGAAGATCCCAAAGATAAAATGACATTTGATGTAGACTTCGCCAGACCTGAAAAAGATATTAACTTATGTTCATTGATAGTTTTTGTATTTATAATTTGCTCAGCACTATCCTTTACCAAACCTACAAGGCGAATTATAGTTGGACCAATTTCCAGGAATTTATAATGTATGCTTTCAACTATACCAACAATACCTCCTGCACCAAGGATATGTAATTCCCCACTACAATCATTTGGCACATAGCCTTCAAATTGTGCTGTTGCATACCGATTGCCAAAAGCAGCCATCATCAAATCACCGGGTATTATAGCTGCATTTCTTTTTGTTTCTGATTGAACAACCTTATGTTTTCCTATATTAAGTATTTCAAAAATGCCCACATCTCCGGCATTTGGATGGTACTCTGGCAAAATATTATAGTCAATAACATATTCTTTTATGTTATTGCATATATAAGTCTTTTTGATTCTTTTATTCATGGTACTGGATTTTTAATTATCTCTATTTTTAGATTCTTTTTTTGGTTTCTTCTTCTTTTTTTTGTAAAGGTCAAAATCAATAGATACCGTAGTGCCCAGCACATTATAATCATTGAATGGACGTATGATTAATTCATCATTAGGATTGATGATATTAATTTTGTGAAATTCACTCGAAAAAAGATTGAACTCACGCTGCATCATATAATACAATGAAACAGATAAATATTTATTGATTTTAGAATTCAAATTAACAAATAATCTCCCTCTGTGAAATCCATCCGGTGTTTCAAAAGCAATGGGATCACCACTTTTATCAAAGTATTGTATTTTATCTCCACCTATGTTGTAGAACAACCAATAGGAAACTGAAGGTGACAACCTTAAAAACTTAAACCTATTTTTTGTTCCCAACCTGGTAATGTAAATCATCCGGTATCTGTAACGGGTTTCTTTGGAAGAATGAACTTCCCCTTGTAAAGAATTTGACCAACTCAAATAATCGGCCACTGGAAATTTATAAGTTGTTCTTGCCATAATACGAGAGGCACCTTCATCAGATAAGAGAGAGCCATTAATTGTAACTCCAGCGGCCAGTGAAAATTGCTTGGTAACATCATAATCTATACGGGCCGAGGTTTGGTTAAACTCATTGTCGTAGTTATTGGTAATGTTATAACCCCGCAGGTGACTTAAACGCAAACTTGTTTTTTTGGAAAGCGACAGATCCAGTTGAATAGAATTCCAGTTTTTCAAATCTGTCTGTGAAAAAGCTGAATTGATAAAAAACAATAACCAAAAGCTAATGATGAATACCATTGAAGAACCGGTAATTATTTTTTGTTTTGATACTATTTTAAGTACGATTGGATAGAAAGTGGTTATTTGGTTTTCACCACAACGTTTGAAAATTCGAAAACTTTTAAGAGATAGTATTAGGTAGTTTGGTTTCATAGGACAGGTTGAAATGATATTAAAGATAATAAAAATAAAATTTATAAAGGGCCGAATAGAAATTCAGCCCTGTTTTAATCCAATATCCTATGAAAAACCAATCTTAGGACGATTATCAAGACGATATGGTTGTAAACTTAACAAAGGTTGAAGGACAAAAACAATTCTTATAACTGTCCTGTATTTAATGAAATCTTCACCTAATTCCTTATTTTTTCATTTTCAATAACTCCAAATAAAAAAGCTGCCCTTTTTGTTGCAGCCTTTTTATTAATCAATTACTTTACTCGCAGAACCGGTCGTAGTTTATAGCCATCTATCTCCTGTTTTACAGAAAGTGCTGCATCAAAATCAATTAAAAGCGTTTCAATATTTGCATTCAAATGCTTATCAACTTTAATTTTTAATCCGGATTCTGATCCGCTAGGTATTGTCAAAGGATATACTTGTCCATCTGACTTTACGCTATTACGATCACCCAGTACAAAACGTATCTCTTTTACAACATTTGATGGAAAAACACCTTGAGCAATTAATGTGTCAACTCCATTTTGCAAGCCTAGCAGATTATAAATGCCCTTTGTCGTTTCCAAGGAAACCCAACTTGTAGTATCCCTGGCAAACTTCACATTTACCTGTAGCAAATCTATATTTACTTCTTCAAGGGCAGTAGGTGCATCAGTCATTCTAATTTGTAGGGTTGAATTATCCGCTTCTTTTTTACAGGCAAAAAAAACGAGACCTAACAAGGCAATTAAAGGGAAAGCCAATTTAATTTTCATAATTATGGGTATCTTTTATAGGTGAACACTAAAGACATGATCTTTTCATGAAGGTTTAATGCAAAAACACCTATTTATAGAGACAAGGTAGTTTTACTTATAACTTTATAGTAGTTGCTCTTTTAAAATCTCATATACAATCTGAAATCTAATTGCTCCTATCGAAATTGATCAATCTTTCATTTTAGGAATGTAGCATTTAAAAATTGCACTTATTGTTTTGGTGGCAGGTCCCCATGTTGGTGAAATCATAAATGAAAATATAAAACTTATAAGATGGCTTTGCTGTTGCCTTGCTTCGGTTGTTGGTCACAAGACCGAACAATGGCTAGGCTGGGGAACACCAACGAGGGCTAGAAACTGATGGATCGTTTTGTTTAAAAGAAATTATGAGGTTTAAATTCGTCCAAATGAAGGCCTCCTTATAAACTTTTTTGTTGCTCAGGATTTAATTACTCTTGCATTTTATCATCTGTAGTGAGTATTAATCGTTCATTTATTTTTCTTGAATATTCCGAACCACAAGAAGCAAATTGCAATTAACACGTACATAAATATAAGCTCCCGATCACGCCCCGGCAAATATATGTCATCACCTATTGCTTCAAAGTCATACCGGCCAACTCTTACAAACCCAGTTCAAATAATAAGCATTGAAAGAATGAAAATTTGGGGGCGGTCTGCCTTGAAGAATTATAAATCAAAATGAGTAAAAAGAGAAAGTTGACTGACACTGAATCGCTGGTTTTGGTTAATCGTAAGCATTGGAAATAACTTAAGGACGGTACGGGTTGGCTTCCCGGTTAGGATTTGTTGGATTTTGGTTGCGACCTCTTCAATATGTCAATCAACTTTCAGATTGCAAAAATAGCTAAGTAAAACCATCCCCACCTGAGCACTATTGACCGATTTATACGACCTTATTTTTACCTTTTCTCCTCGTATGTTTACGGCTGACACCCATGGTATAGTTACGGCCTTCCCGTTTAAACCGGCAACAATTCTTTCATTTTCAAAGAGGTGGATTGTATTTTAAAATGAAAATCACTTAGATTTGTTTTCACCGTTCCCAATAAAATTCAATATATTAAACCAACCATCCTAATGTCTGAACAGATCATCAAAGTAGCCATTGCCGACGACCATAAAATTTTCAGGGACGGCATAAAAATGGCGCTCAAAGACCGTGACTACCTAAAAATTCTCTGGGAAGCAGAAGACGGCAAAGACCTTATGCATAAGTTGAAGATCAAGCAGCCCGACATCTTATTAATGGACCTGCGCATGCCTGAACTCGACGGCATCAATGCGATCAGCCTTATCCGTAAAGAGTATGAAGAAGTGAAGATAGTGGTGCTGACCATGTACGATGACCAGGAAATGATCACTAAAATGATGGAAATGGGCGCCAACGCCTACCTTACCAAAACCACCGATCCCGATGAGATCTACCAGGCGATCCTTACCTGCATGAACGATGATTTTTACTTCAACGACCTGGTGAACAAAGCAGTTTTGCTCAAACTGCAGCATAAAAAATCTGTACGGCAGTTTTATCCCAACCCCGTAAAGTTCTCAGAAAAAGAACTCAACATTTTAAAATGCATTGCAAAAGATAAAACGACAGAAGAAATTTCAAAAGAAGTTTTTCTCAGCCCCCGCACAATAGAAACCATCCGCCAGAAAATGAAGGAAAAAGTGGGTGCAAAAACCATTGCAGGACTGGTGATGTATGCCATGCGCAATAAACTGTTAGATTAATACGGTTGATGAATACTGCTGCTCAAAATATCAATACTGTTTTCTTTGATGGACTCTATAAAGATGTATGGCGAAAAATAATACCTGAAGGACTCACTGAGGCCGAGGTTGATTTTTTGATGGAAATGGGCAGACTGGAGAAAGAATCAAAGGTGCTTGATATCATGTGCGGTTATGGACGGCATGCTATAGAACTGGCAAAGAGAGGTTGCCAGGTGAGAGCAATTGATAATGCAGAAGAATATATAGAAGAAATAAAACAGGCGGCTATTGAAAGCAAGCTTCCGATAACCCCTGTTAAAGCTGATGTGACAGCACTGAAGTTAGAGGAGCAATATGATATGGCTGTTTGCATGGGCAACAGCTTAGCTTTTTTCAATGAAGAGGAAGTTTCAGGCTTACTTAAGACATTAAGTGCTCATTTAAAAAACGGGGGCATTTTTATAATTAATACATGGATGCTTGGAGAAATAGCGATTAAATATTTCAAAGAAAAAGATTGGTTTTATGTAGAGGACTATAAATACCTTATTGAAAGTGAATACCTCCTGGACCCCACGAGGATCGAATCAACCCATACTATTATCACAGCAAATGATGAGATTGAAACCATTAAAGGAATTGATTACGTATTTACCATTTCTGAAATGCAGCGTTTATTGCAAAATAATGGAATGAATCTTTCAGGCATATATGCCACACCCAGGAAAAGGCGTTTCAGGTTGGGAGATACACGGGCTTATGTTGTTGCCGAAAAACTTTGAAAGCTCATCAGGGAAATAATTCATTTATTGTTCAAAATAGTTACACCTTTATGCGTAATAATACGGAATGTTGAGAAAGACAACGTCTTACTTAAAGTTTTGCTTAGAGCTGAATAATTGCACTATCGTAAACATACATTCCTAAATTGCGTAGTAATACTTAAACGAATACGATCTCTTTTAGTAACATTGCATTAGATAAACCAACAACCGACTCTTAAATATCCTTTATGAAAAATCCTGACTCTGTTATCAAGGTGGCTATTGCCGATGATCACCACCTTTTCCGTACAGGCGTACGTACTTCACTTTCCAGCCGTAAAGACATACAGATGGTGGCCGAAGCTGAAAACGGCATGCAATTGCTCAATCTTCTGAAGCATATCAAACCAGACGTCATTTTGCTCGATATACAGATGCCCATCATGGATGGCTATGCCACACTGCCTGAGATTAAAAAATTATATCCTGATATAAAAGTGATCATGCTTTCAATGATCAACGATCCGTCAATGATCACACGCATGATGGAAATAGGTGCTAATTCTTACCTCACAAAAGAATCTGATGCTGAAACAATCTATGAAGCGATCAGGACCTGCTATGAAGACGAATTTTTCTTCAACGATCTCACCAATAAAGCCCTGCTGAACGGGTTGCGCAGTAAAAAAGAACCTGAGGTAGAAGTGCACGAAGTAAATCTTACGGAAAAAGAACGTACGATTTTGAGATTGATGTGCGAAGAAAAAAGTACAAAAGAGATTGCCGATATGGTTGATATTAGTCCCCGCACGGTGGAAGCCATACGGGACAAACTGAAATCAAAAACAGGAGCAAAATCCATGGCCGGGCTGGTAATGTATGCGGTGAAAGCCGGGATAGTAGAACAGGCTTCCTGAAACTTTTCAAATAAAATATAGTTATGCCGTGAAAGTTCATGGCATTTTTTATTTTGTACTTACAATGAGGCGGATCAACTATAATGGAAAAATATTGGACGCAACCACGCCGGTGCTCACTGCTGATAACCGCTCTTTTAAGTATGGCGATGGCATTTTTGAAACAATGAAAATTGTACAGGGTAAAATAATACTGGAAGGGCATCATTTTGACCGTTTATTCACCAGCCTCAAACTATTAAACATACAAACTGAATCCTTATCAAAAGATCAATTAATAAAAGAAATAATTGAGTTGTGTGCGATCAATAATAGTTTGACTTTGGCAAGAGTGCGGCTGGCTGTATACAGGGACAATGAAGATGGAGCCGGCTATCTGATAGAGGCAGATCAGCTTGCTCAGCAAAATATCAGCTGGCAGGAAGAGGGCTGGGCGATTGATATTTATCCGCATGCACGAAAACCATGCGATGCTTTTGCTAACCTCAAAACAGCCAGCTACCTATGTTATGTGTTGGCAGATCATTACCGAAAAGAAAAAGAGCTGGATGAATGCCTGCTTATGAATACCGCCAATCATATATGTGATGGCTCCAAAACAAATGTATTCTTCATCATTCAACATGAAATATACACACCGGCTCTGCATCAGGGCTGCATCAATGGCGTAATGAGACGCTTTATGATTGATGACCAATAAAGCCCTGCTGAACGGGTTGCGCAGTAAAAAAGAACCTGAGGTAGAAGTGCACGAAGTAAATCTTACGGAAAAAGAACGTACGATTTTGAGATTGATGTGCGAAGAAAAAAGTACAAAAGAGATTGCCGATATGGTTGATATTAGTCCCCGCACGGTGGAAGCCATACGGGACAAACTGAAATCAAAAACAGGAGCAAAATCCATGGCCGGGCTGGTAATGTATGCGGTGAAAGCCGGGATAGTAGAACAGGCTTCCTGAAACTTTTCAAATAAAATATAGTTATGCCGTGAAAGTTCATGGCATTTTTTATTTTGTACTTACAATGAGGCGGATCAACTATAATGGAAAAATATTGGACGCAACCACGCCGGTGCTCACTGCTGATAACCGCTCTTTTAAGTATGGCGATGGCATTTTTGAAACAATGAAAATTGTACAGGGTAAAATAATACTGGAAGGGCATCATTTTGACCGTTTATTCACCAGCCTCAAACTATTAAACATACAAACTGAATCCTTATCAAAAGATCAATTAATAAAAGAAATAATTGAGTTGTGTGCGATCAATAATAGTTTGACTTTGGCAAGAGTGCGGCTGGCTGTATACAGGGACAATGAAGATGGAGCCGGCTATCTGATAGAGGCAGATCAGCTTGCTCAGCAAAATATCAGCTGGCAGGAAGAGGGCTGGGCGATTGATATTTATCCGCATGCACGAAAACCATGCGATGCTTTTGCTAACCTCAAAACAGCCAGCTACCTATGTTATGTGTTGGCAGATCATTACCGAAAAGAAAAAGAGCTGGATGAATGCCTGCTTATGAATACCGCCAATCATATATGTGATGGCTCCAAAACAAATGTATTCTTCATCATTCAACATGAAATATACACACCGGCTCTGCATCAGGGCTGCATCAATGGCGTAATGAGACGCTTTATGATTGATGAATTAAAGAAAAAAAAATTCATTGTCAAACAATCGGAGATCAATGAAGCATTATTGGGGCAGGCTGAGGAAGTCTTCCTGACAAATGCCATCATTGGTATGAGATGGGTGAAAAATTTTCGTAATAAAGAATATAAAAGTGCTGGTGCAAAAGATATTTACTTGAGCATCGTGTCTGATTTGTATTAAAAGAAAAAAAAGTTATTGCCACCATCAAATCTCGGGTTTACGAAATTATTGAGCTTTGAACCAAAGCGGTAATTAAGACCAAAATTGGTATAATAATTATAACTGGATGCCAGTTGTCTTCGACGGGTTAACACTTCCTGTTCCGTAGCGCCTTCGCCTGATAATGAAAGCTGGTCTCTTACCAATCCGGCAAAAGCAAAAAAATTAAAAGACAAGCCGCCGGTGATGCGAACATTCACGCTGCCGTTCATGCCTACATTGAAATACTTCCAGTTATGAAAATAATTATGATAGTTTAAGCCGACAGATGATGTGCCCCATTTCTGATTGAACGATAACGTGGCATTCAAGCCATGACCCATCAATGTTTCTTTTGTTTTAAAATAAATGGTGGTGTCTATGTAATTGCTTCTTTGAAGGTCAATACCGTATCTTATTGAAAAGTATCGCGTATTTACATCTTTGTAAGGATAAATATTATATTCAACAGCAGGTTGTAGCCGCAAATTCAGTCTCGTATTTGAAAATGTGCTATGGCTTGCATTCACATCGTATCCATAAGACCAATGTTCATTTAAACTTTTTACCACCTGGTGATAAAAGCTGTAATTATTATTGTCCACCTTATACTTAATGTTACCGGTCAGTGTTTCAAAATCATAATTAGTTTCATTTTTGCCCCCATTTATACGGAAGGTCACCTTAAGCTTGTCTGTAATTCTTCTTGCAGACATATCTCCATTATAGCGGGTGCTTTTATATACCTTGTCTCCATTCAAACTACCATTTACCCCTATATTGAATACCCAGTAATTCCATTTGTCGACTGTAGTAACAATTGGCTGGATATTATTTGATTGAATATTTTTTAGTGAAATCGAAATATTTTTTGCCTGTGGTGTTTTGATAACAAAGGGTACCAGGCCCAACTGGATATATTTGGTTAGCAAGGCACGGTTTTCAAATTCAGTATTATTTGGCTGGGTAATGAACTTTAGTGTGTCAATCAAATTTCTAAAAGTTTTTTGACCGAAAAATATCAATTGATATTGCTTTCCACCGCTACCCACGGCTTGTTCTGTTATTAAAATATGGGCATCAGCATCTTTATTATCCCGGATAAAGTCCACTAAGTTTATTTCTGTTTTTATATAATCCATATCGCAAAAGACATTACTGCAATCAACAAATATTTGTAGCCTTGCACCAGTTGACTGGCTATAAACATTTAAGCAAATAATGGTGAAGACAAAAAAGAAAATTTTTTTCAGTGTCATTAAGAAATGAATTAAGCCGTATAGCATTCTTCAAAATTAAGGGAAGGTAATTAGCCGTTTCAGTATTTTAGTGATGAGTGGAGTGGTATACTTCTTTTAATTTTGTAATTGCCATTTCTCCTTCAATACCAAGATTTACAGAAAAAACATTTACATACAACTCAATATGTTGCCGCATTACATCTTCTTCCATCGCCTGTGCATGTTGCTTTACATAGTCCGATACAAAAGGGTAGTGTTCCAATGAAAAAAGCACACTTTTCCTGATCAGACTTTCAACATTGATTTTTGTTTGTTCATCAATTGTATTTTTTATAGCAATGCATCCCAGGGGGATGGGCAACCCTGTTTGCTGTTCCCAGTATTCACCGAGATCCAGCACTTTCACAAGCCCCTTTTGTTGGTAGGTGAAGCGGTTTTCATGAATGATGACACCCAGGTCTGCTTCATTGTTAAGTACTGCATTTTCTATCAATGAAAAAAGCATTGGCTTTTTATTGGTGGCAGAAGGGAGTGCATAATTCAATAAAAAATGTGCTGTAGTGTTTAACCCCGGAATGGCAACAGAACAATGCTCCATATCAGGAAGAGCCACCAGGTTTTTTGCTATTAACAGGGGGCCAACACCTTTGCCCAAAGCAGCTCCGGATGATATAATGGAGTATTTAGATTCATTGTCAAAAAAAGCAGGGAAACTCAATTTTGTGATATCAAGTCTTCCTTCTTTCGCCAGGTCATTCAGGGTTTGCACATCTTCCAGCACCACATCAAAATCATAATTGGCCTTATCTATTTTGCCATTGACAAGAGCATCAAAAATAAAAGTATCATTAGGGCAAGGTGAAAATCCTATACTTAACCTCATAGCTTCAATAATGTGTAGATAATGCGTTTTAATTCCAGGTTTAGGTTATCAACAGCTACGTTCATTTTCCATTTTGTTTTGTCCCGTTCTCCTGTATAATTTGATACAGCACGTATCTGCACAAAAGGAATATTTTCTCTTAAAGCCACATAATGCAATGCAGCACCTTCCATAGATTCTATCGTGGCGTCGAATGCCTGTTTATAATAATCGATTCTTTGGGGATTAGTGGTTATCTCCTGTACCGTGACCCCGTTTTGGAAGGGCAATCCGGTGGTAGCCAGCAGCATAGTGTTGGGATTTGAGAGCTTACCTTTATTCCAGGGAAAACTATTTTGATCCATTAAATGAAGATCAGCGATGGATCGGAAAGATCCATTTTCCATTACGCCAAAGTCTCCCAGGGTCTCCTCTTTTATTGCAAATACTTTTGACAGATTAATTAAAGGATCCAGGCTACCGCCAATACCAGCTTGTATTATAAGAGTGGGTTTTATTTCATAAATTTTTTTTGTTAAGGCATACGCAGTGTTCAATATACCCACACCGGTTATGAGCATATGTACCCGCTTTTCAACCTGGTTGGATTTCATAAACGCCAAAATATTTTGGATTTCAAATTCAGTGGCTGCACAAAGCAAAAGCATGTGCAAATTTAACCAGGCCATTTACCCAAGTATTAATTTAACTCTGAATTTTTTATAAGAGGTAAGGCCAGTTACACATGTTTTACCTTTGCCCAAATTTTTGGTTAAATGGTATACCTGACAAGGGTAGAGCATTTCAATGCTGCACATAAATTATATAATCCGGACTGGAGCCGCGGAAAAAATGATGAAATATTTGGCAAATGTGCCAATGACAACTGGCATGGGCATAATTATGAACTTTATGTAACGGTAAAAGGCAATCCCGAAGGGGATACCGGTTTTGTATTTGATGCAAAAAAACTAAGCCTTCTGATCAAAGAACACGTTACAGAAAAAGTAGACCATAAAAACCTGAATATCGATGTTGATTTTTTGAAAGGGCAAATCTGCTCCACAGAAAATCTTGCTATAGGCATATGGGATCAATTGAAACCACATTTGCCTCCGCAGGTACAGTTACATTGCATTAAATTGTATGAAACGCCACGCATTTATGTGGAATATTTTGGTGAATAATATAAAAGTATGGCTAAAAAAGTTGCTGTTTTTCGTCGTGAACATTTCAATGCTGCGCATCGTTTGTATAACAGCGGGTGGACGGATGCTGAAAATACAAACATATTCGGAAAATGCAGCCTTCCTCATTATCATGGTCATAACTATGAGCTGGAGATAAAAGTAATTGGAGAAGTAGCTGAAGACACCGGCTTTGTAATGGATATGAAAAAGCTTTCCGATGTGGTGCATGAGCATGTGCTAGAAAGGTTCGACCACAAGAACCTGAATCTTGACACGGAAGAATTTAAAAAAATAAATCCCACAGCAGAAAATATTGCCATCGTTATTTATGATCTTCTGCGGCCACAGATAAATGATAAGCTGGAGCTCTATATACGCCTGTACGAAACTCCCAGGAACTATGTGGAATACCCCGTTGCATAATTATTTTTGTAATTTTCAAAACTTCAATTCAAAATCTCAATTCTCAATTCATCAGCATGGCTTATTATAAAAAAGAAGGATATGATAAGGAAACAACAGATACACTAATTGATAATTATTATAGTATTCTTGATCTGTTGGGCGAAGACCCTAAGCGGGAAGGGTTATTAAAAACACCGGAACGGATGGCCAAAGCCATGCAGTTTATGACACAAGGCTACCAGCTCAATGCCATTGATATATTAAACAGTGCAAAATTTGAAGAAAATGTAAGTGAAATGGTGATTGTAAAAGATATTGAACTCTATTCTATGTGTGAGCACCATCTTTTGCCATTTTTTGGCAAAGCTCACATTGCTTATATACCCAACGGCTATATTACCGGTTTAAGTAAACTCGCCAGGGTGGTGGATGTATATGCAAGGCGACTTCAGGTACAGGAAAGACTTACCACTCAAATTTTATCTTCCATACGTGAAAGTTTAAATCCGTTAGGTGTTGCTGTCGTCATTGAAGCCAAGCATTTGTGTATGATGATGAGGGGTGTGCAGAAACAAAATTCTGTTACCACCACATCTGCTTTTGACGGCATATTGTTGGATAACCATGTTACCCGGAATGAATTTTTAAAATTAATCTCTGCCCGGCTTAGTTAGGAAACAGTTTCAAACAAACTTTTTAAGACCACGGTTACTATAGATTCATTTGTTATCTGGAATTGTGAAAGTGTATCAGCTTGTACATAGCGGTTGTACTTCAAATGAAATATTTCAATTTCTTTTTTTTCAATGTTGGCTATAAGGTTATACTTTACTCGTAAGCCTGGTATAAATTAAACTTTGTATTGCGGTCTTTTAATATTCTTGATGGAGAAAGAATCTCAAGAATGAGTGAAGGAGGCTTTGTCACATACAAACCCTCCACCAGATCACACACAACAATAACATCGGGCCTTACCACAGTATCCTGAGCTACAGATTAATAAAGAACCATACAATTACATTTATTTTTTAATTGGTTTATCCTATTGGAGAAAGAAGTAACGAATGCGCTGCCAAATCCCTGGTGCTTCCAGTCAGGAAATGGGCTCATGGCATAGGGTATACCCCTGATCAGTTCCCAGTCACCTTCCCATCTTTCATAATCATTGTAAGTATAATTTGGTATATCAAGTATGGTCAATTCAAAAACTCATAATTAATTATCAAATTTAAATCTTTTGAACTTAACCTATTTTTGAAAAAACCACGAAAGCATTATGAAGCATGCATTTGTCTTCCCGGGTCAGGGTGCACAGTTCAGAGGTATGGGGAAAGCACAGTATGATAACAATGCATTTGCTAAAAAACTTTTCGAGCAGGCTAACGAAATTCTTGGCTACCGCATATCAGATATCATGTTCAATGGTACAGATGAAGAATTGAAACGAACAGATATCACACAGCCTTCAGTATTTCTACATTCTGTCATCGCCTATAAAACTATTGAAGGAGCCAAACCCGACATGGTTGCCGGCCATTCACTTGGTGAGTTTTCTGCTTTGGTGGCAAATGGTACTCTACGGTTTGAAGATGGTTTGAATCTGGTAAGCCTGAGAGCAAAGGCTATGCAGCAAGCCTGTACACTGATACCTTCCACAATGGCTGCAGTACTCGGGATGGCTGATGAAAAAGTGGAATCGATATGTAAAGAAATCAATGATGGTGATGGAGAAACCGTTGTGCCTGCGAATTATAATTGCCCTGGCCAGCTGGTAATTTCAGGAACGATCAGGGGGATAGAAATAGCATGTGAACGCCTAAAAGCGGCCGGTGCCAAACGAGCCGTAGTATTGCCAGTTGGCGGGGCATTTCATTCACCTCTCATGGAACCTGCACGGCTGAAATTAGAAGCCGCTATCCAGGCTACACATTTTAATGCACCTTTCTGTCCTGTTTATCAAAATGTAATAGCCAAAGGCATAGTAGACAGAATGGAAATCAGGCAAAACCTGATTGACCAGTTGACAGGAGCGGTGCGTTGGACGCAATCTGTGGAAGCGATGATCAAAGATGGTGCATCAAAATTCACAGAGACTGGGCCGGGCAAAGTATTACAGGGGTTGATTCAAAAAATTAATAAAGAGGTGATGATTGAAGGTGTGAATTAATCCCCATCTGCTATTGGAATGTGTACTCAGCACATCTTGATTTTATTTTTTCGCTGCCGTAGTTTTCCTATGTGTTTATTAAAATAATAGCAATACATTTAGTGCCTATTCCCAATTAAATAATCTTCAAACACAAAAAACACAGAATGAGAAAACTCAGCTTTCCTCTGATTGGAATCGCGATGATTGTCTTTGCCTGTAGCAAGCAGGATGCAAAAACACCGGAAGAACCACTTGCAACGGAACAGCAAACCGGACAACGCCAATGCGCTTCTGATGAAGTATTACAGCAACAAATTGCGGCAGATCCTGCAAGGGCTGCACGTTTGGAAGAACTTGAACGCAAAACAGAATTGTACAGAACCAGTAGTGGTAACTCTTTACGGAGTGGGGTTACATTGTATATTCCAGTTGTAGTGAATGTAGTGCTTCCTGATGCTAATAAAGTAACCGATGCGCACATCAATTCACAGATTGCAGTGTTGAATGCAGATTTTAATGGTACAAATTCTGAATTATCTAATTCAGGAGTTTATTTAGCGGGTTATCCTTATGCTAATGTAGCAAAATGTAATATTGAATTTTATATAAGCGATGCTGCGAATGATATTAACAGGAAAAGTACAAGCAACCCTGCTACTTTCGGAACAAATGATGCAGTAAAAAGAACTTCTTCAGGTGGACTTGACCCTGAAAGCCCGGGCACAAAAATGAATATGTGGGTATGTGATCTGAGTAGTGGTTATTTGGGTTATGCACAGTTTCCAGGTGGTTCACTTGCCACAGATGGTATTGTTATCGATTATCAGGCTTTTGGAACAAGAGCAACTGCTAATTATGCTATGTATTCCGTTTTCGATTTGGGCAGAACAGCTACACATGAAGTGGGTCATTGGATCAACCTGAGACATATTTGGGGTGATCGCCGTTGCGGTACAGATTATGTGGATGATACTCCGTTTCATGACGAGTCAAATGGTGGTTGTCCGGCAGTGGGTTTACAAAGCAGGTGCTCTGGAAAACCACTTGAACAGTGGATGAATTATATGGATTATACAGATGACAGGTGCATGTATATGTTTAGCGGAGGTCAAAAAGGAAGAATGGATGCAGCTTTGGATCTTTCCCGTAAAGCATGGGCAACAACAGCTAAAATTTGATAAAAAGATTTAATTTATTAATAGCCTTCCGGTCTCCGGAGGGCTTTTTTTTATATAAGTAATAACATGTTCCACAATAATGAAAGATCAGTAAAGATTAAGCAGATGAACTGAATGTTTTATTTATCTGATTATAGGCATGATTTATATTTTGATGAAATAACATTAAACTATTCTAATATGCCTAACTTAGAAGTAGTGAAAGAATCCCAATTTTTTATTTATCCCAATTAAAAACTTTTAAAATGAAAAAATTATTTACACTTTTTGTTGCGTTGTCTATCGTGGCAACATCTTTAGCAGGTGTTAGTTCTGTAATTAAACCAAAAGAGAAACCGGTAAAAGTGAATGCTTCTGAAGTGCTAATCCCTGTAGGAAATACAGGTCAGAAAATTTCTTTATTGGACCTGTCAAATATTAAATTAAAGGAATTTGAAAAGCTTAAGGATCAGAAAATGAAACTGGGCGACAAAATCAATTTCAAATTTGCCCAGGGTAAATTAAGAAATAGTATCAATGCTGATGGTACTATCAATAATAAGATACTTGTAAAAGCTACTGCAAAAAAAGCTGAGGTTACGTCAGGCTTTAACCTTGGTGGCTTTGCATTAGGTCTTTTCTTAGGACCGATTGGTGTTTTAATCGCTTATGTAATTTCTGATGATAACAAACGGGCACGTACAAAATGGGCCTGGATCGGGTTTGCTGTAGCACTTGTTTTATATTTGCTTCTTCTTTAAAATATACTTCGATTCATTTAAAAAGCTGAGCATTCTTTGTTCAGCTTTTTTGTTTATAAATGGATAGCACAGTTGAACCATTCACCATCAAAAGCTGCATTGTATTTTTTATAAAAATTAATCGCAGGCTCATTCCATTCCAGCACCTGCCACTGTATGCCTGATAATTTCCTCTGTCTGGCTTCTTTGATAAGCCGGTCAAACAATAATTTGCCTAGTCCTTTGCTGCGCATTGCATCTGTTACATAAAGATCTTCAAGATACATGCGCTGCCCTTTCCAGGTGCTGAAGCGAATATAATAAAGAGCAAAACCTTCAATGACTCCATTTACTTCTGCCACAAACCCCCACCACACAGGTTTGTTACCAAATCCGCTTTGCTGGAAATGATCAAGTGAAACAACCACTTCTTTTGGTGCTCTTTCGTAAAGAGCCAATTCTTTTACCAGGTCTAAAATTCTTCTGCAATCTTCCTGCTTCGCCTTACGTATTTTAATGTCCATCAATAAATTATTTTTTATATCCCCTGCACATCTGCACCTCACCCCAAAGCCTGCTCAATATCCGCAATAATATCATTTATAGTTTCAATCCCTACATTCATCCTTATCAATCCATCAGTAATGCCATATTGTTCGCGTTGTTCCTGTGGTACACCATAATGCGTCATAGAGGCAGGGTGTGATAATAAAGTATCGCAGGTACCAAGTGATACGGTTCGTATACACATTTTGAGAGCGTTCATAAAATTGATACCTCCCTGCAAACCATCTTTCAATTCAAAGCTCAGCATGGCTCCGGGATGTTTCATTTGTTTCATTGCCACTTTATGATCAGCATGTGACGCCAAACCCGAATAATTAACCTTGGCTACTGCAGGATGTTTTTCGAGGAAATGTGCTGTTTCCATTGCATTAGAGCAGTGTTTGTCCATGCGCAATTCCAGGGTTTTCATACCATTGATCAGCAAAAAGGCATCAAAGGGATTGGCATTACCACCCAGCAGGCGATGTGTTTTGGTCATAGTGGTTGACATTTTTTCTACATCTCTTCCCAGCAAACAACCGCCAATGGCTGTACCATGGCCATTCAGAAACTTAGTGGTGGAATGAACTACAAAATCAATAGCATATTTAAAGGGTTGCTGCAAATAAGGTGTGGCAAATGTGTTATCGCAGGCTGTGATGAGATTGTATGTTTTTGCCATCGTACCCAATGCTTCAAGGTCTACACACTGAATGGTAGGGTTGGCAGGTGTTTCTAAATACATCATCCTGATCCCTTTTTCCTTTTTTATGATATCTTCAACCTTATCCAGTTGCCGCAGGTCAGTGATGATAGCAGTAATGCCTAGAGATGGTAAAACTTTATGGAGTAATTCTTCTGTACCGCCGTAGAGAGAATAATGTGTCAGTATCTTATCACCTGATTTCAATGTCCCCAGCATCAAACTGGCTATGGCAGCCATGCCTGAAGAATGTAAAATACCTTTTACCTCAATGTCCGATTCAAATGTTTCCAATGCTGCAATTTTTTCTTCGGCTTCGCTCATGGTGGGATTGCCCCAGCGTGAATAGATATAACCTTCTTCCTCTCCGCTGAACCGCCTCATCCCCTGCTCGGCTGAATCAAATACGTAAGTGCTGCTGGCATAAATGGGAACAAGATGAGCATATCGCGGATCCTGCTTATGGCCGGCATGAATGGCAAGTGAACTAAAACCTAATGACGAATTTTTTTTATCAGACATTGAAGCATCTTATTATTTAGTAGTAATTATGTGCAGAAATGATCTGCAATTTAGATGAAAGAACTATTGGTTCAATTCGCCTCTTATAATCTATGGGCAAATACAGTGCTGATGCACAACATTCTTTCCTTACCTGAGGAGCAGCAACAGCAGGAAATGGCAAGCAGCTTTAAAAGCTTATATAAAACAACACTGCATATCTGGGATGCAGAGAATATGTGGTGGCAGCGGATGAAATTGCTGGAACATATTTTAAGACCGAGCGATGCTTTTAAAGGAAGTTTTCATGATCTGGTTAAAGAACTTCAGCTCCAGGATAAACAATGGATTGAATGGATCAATAATGCCCAGGAGCATCATCTGCAACATGAATTCAGCTACCAGAATACCAAGAGAGAAAAATTCAAACAACCTGTTTTTCAAATGCTGCTGCACCTGTTTAACCATGGGAGCTATCATCGGGGGCAGCTGGTGAATATACTCAGGCAATTAGAAGTTGATAAAATACCGCAAACTGATTTTATTGTCTGGAGCAGGAAAAAGGGTAATGTGTAAATTTAAAAAATGAGGAAATGAAGTAATGATGTAATGTGCAAACTCCTTATTTGGTGCTGTGTTTGTTCTTTTGCAAATTTCCTTTCATTTTATCACAAAATTTATAAAAGGCTTCATTGTCGATCAGAAATTGCTTCAACCTTTCCATAGGTGGCTTGGAAAGCCAGATCTTTAATTGCAGATCTTTAATATGCTTAGGTGTATCTGTCATCAATCTTAGATTAATTTAAAGGTATTCAAATTCAATTTTTTCAACCAATAATTTATATATTCCCAATCAAGTGTTTCAATCAGAGCAAGATTTTTAATATCTTCCATTTGGATAGTACTCTTCATTTCCTGTATCCATATAAGTTTAGAAATTAAAAGATCTTCCGGAGTTACAATGAAAATAGGAATTTCAAAAAAATCTGCTTTAATTCTTCTTTTAAATTCTGTTTGCCTGTAGGGTTCATCTTTTAATAATACAAAATCAGCTTTGAAACCCGATGCATGATCAATTATATTGAACATACTGCGGTGCTCAATAGCATCCTTAACTGCTTCCTCATCACAATAATAAGACTCCCTGAAAGTTGAAATTAATGATGCTATATTTTTAGGAAGCAGATGTACGATAAAATCAAAATCCCTTGTGGCCCGGGGAACAGTATAAATACTGAGGGCTATACTTCCCGATAACATGTAAGGTATCTTCTGCCTGTTCAAATATTGAATTATTTTTTGTAGGAAAACGAGCATTATGTAATTTAATAATTGAATTTATTACTTAAATCAAAAATTCAATAAGCCCACCGTATAAGTGTAGCGCCCCATGTAAAACCTCCGCCGAATGCTGCAAGCACTATGTTATCCCCTTTGTTCAAATCATGTTTCCATTCCCAAAGACACAGCGGAATAGTAGCGCATGTAGTATTGCCATATTTATGAATGTTGAGCATCACTTTATCATGAGATAATCCCATGCGGTTAGCTGTAGCATCTATGATCCTTTTATTGGCCTGGTGTGGTACCAGCCATGCAATGTCATCGCCGGTCAGGTTATTCCGTTCCAATAATTCAGCACTTACATCAGCCATACCTTTCACTGCAGCCTTGAATACCGGCTGCCCGTCCTGGAAAACATAATGTTCTTTAGCAGCCACCGTTTCTGCACTTGGTGGTTTCACAGAACCTCCTGCTTTCATGTGAAGAAATTCACGGCCGCTGCCATCACTGCGCAAAATGCTGTCGAGTATACCATAGCCTTCCGTATTAGGTTCCAGTAACACAGCACCGGCACCATCACCAAATAAAATGCAGGTTTTGCGATCTGTATAATCAACAATTGAACTCATTTTATCGGCACCCACTACTACTACTTTTTTATAACGCCTGCTTTCTATCAGGGATGCACCTACTGTCACACCATATAGAAAACCTGAACAGGCAGCTTCCAGGTCAAAACCCCAGGCATGCTTTGCCCCCAGTTTATCACTGATAATATTGGCAGTAGCAGGAAAGATAAGATCGGGAGTTACAGTGGCACAGATTATACAATCTATTTCATCTGGCCTGATACCTCTCTTTTCGCAAAGTTGCTGGATCGCCGGAACGGCCATGTCTGAGGTACCTTTTTTTTCACCCCTTAGAATTCTTCTTTCTTCAATTCCGGTCCTGCTTCGTATCCATTCATCATTTGTCTCAACCATTTTTTCGAGGTCTGCATTTGTCAGTTTTGTTTCCGGTACAAAAGCACCAATGGCAGTGATGGCAGCGTTGATTTTTGGAGGCATAGTTCCAAATCCTGTTTTAAAAAAGGTGCGCTAAGATACTGTAGCACCATTTAGTGACCTTTTATTGATGTGATGATAATACACACCTGATTGATTTGTCGCTTATTTTCGCAACCATGATTGCTTTTTTAAAGGGCAGTTTCGTAAAGAAAACTCCTGCCTCCCTCCTGATTGATGTAAATGGAGTAGGATATGAGGTGAATATAAGTCTCAATACCTATTCCAAAATACAGGATCTTGAGGAAGGTATGTTACTCACCCATTTGCTTGTACGTGAGGATGCACATATTCTTTTTGGTTTCTTTGATGCTTCAGAAAAGGAAATGTTCACCCAATTATTGGCTGTATCCGGCGTTGGTGCTTCCACTGCCAGGGTAATGCTTTCTTATATGAAACCTGATGAGCTGAGCAGGGCCATCATACAGGGAAATGCGAAGCTTTTGGAAACTATTAAGGGTATCGGTAGAAAGACCGCTGAACGCATAGTTTTAGAACTGCGGGATAAGCTTGTAAAGAACCCCGTGGAGGCAAATATTTCCCCCTGGAAAGGCAATACTTTACAGAGTGATGCGTTAAATGCTTTGATTGCTTTAGGTATTAACCCTCAGGCTGCTGACGGGGCTTTACAAAAGGTATTGCAGGAACATCCGGAATTGGGTGTGGAAGCAGTAATTAAGAAAGCCTTACAAATCCTGTGAGTAACAAATATTAGTTAAATAATTGTTGAGAAGAACATCTTGGTTTCCAATACTACTTTCAGACTGCGCTCGATTGTGGCCATCACCCTCCTGTATACGCTATCTATGCAGGCCAGTGCAGGTGATTACAAATTTTTCCAGCTTCCGGCAACAAACCAGGATACCAGCAAATATCCATTGATTGACCGGCGCGGTGACCCTTATACATATCCCAGCCGTAATGCTTTTGATCTGAAGGATACTTCATTTATCAAGCGCAACGTAGAATACGATGCTACTACAAAACAATATTATATCATAGAAAAAATAGGCAACAGGTACTACCGCACTCCTATGACGTTTTCTATGAAAGAATTCATAGATCTCAAGGGAAGGCAGGATGAATCTGATTATTTCAGAAAAAGGGCAAACACCCTTGTCAACCTCAACAGAAGAAATGTCAAACCCAATTTTGGTTTCTCCAAAGATTGGGTAAACCGCATTACAGGAAATGGTAAAGTAGAAATTCGACCGAGCGGCTATGTTGACATTGCTGCCGGCTACCAGGGGCAAAATATTAAAAATCCAACCTTACCTGAAAGGGCTAGAAAAACGGGTGGATTTGACTTCAATATGAACGCCCAATTGCAGGTTGATGCCAATATTGGAGACAAAATTAAGCTTCCTATCAATTATAATACACTTGCCAATTTTGATTTTGAAAACCAGCTTAAACTTGATTACCAGGGAAAAGAAGATGAAATTTTAAAACAGTTTCAGGCAGGAAATGTGAGCTTTCCATCCAAAGGAAGTCTTATACCAGGCGCCCAATCTCTGTTCGGCATCAAGTCTCAGCTACAATTCGGCAGGCTCTATGTTTCTGCCGTACTATTTGTCTCAACCATTTTTTCGAGGTCTGCATTTGTCAGTTTTGTTTCCGGTACAAAAGCACCAATGGCAGTGATGGCAGCGTTGATTTTTGGAGGCATAGTTCCAAATCCTGTTTTAAAAAAGGTGCGCTAAGATACTGTAGCACCATTTAGTGACCTTTTATTGATGTGATGATAATACACACCTGATTGATTTGTCGCTTATTTTCGCAACCATGATTGCTTTTTTAAAGGGCAGTTTCGTAAAGAAAACTCCTGCCTCCCTCCTGATTGATGTAAATGGAGTAGGATATGAGGTGAATATAAGTCTCAATACCTATTCCAAAATACAGGATCTTGAGGAAGGTATGTTACTCACCCATTTGCTTGTACGTGAGGATGCACATATTCTTTTTGGTTTCTTTGATGCTTCAGAAAAGGAAATGTTCACCCAATTATTGGCTGTATCCGGCGTTGGTGCTTCCACTGCCAGGGTAATGCTTTCTTATATGAAACCTGATGAGCTGAGCAGGGCCATCATACAGGGAAATGCGAAGCTTTTGGAAACTATTAAGGGTATCGGTAGAAAGACCGCTGAACGCATAGTTTTAGAACTGCGGGATAAGCTTGTAAAGAACCCCGTGGAGGCAAATATTTCCCCCTGGAAAGGCAATACTTTACAGAGTGATGCGTTAAATGCTTTGATTGCTTTAGGTATTAACCCTCAGGCTGCTGACGGGGCTTTACAAAAGGTATTGCAGGAACATCCGGAATTGGGTGTGGAAGCAGTAATTAAGAAAGCCTTACAAATCCTGTGAGTAACAAATATTAGTTAAATAATTGTTGAGAAGAACATCTTGGTTTCCAATACTACTTTCAGACTGCGCTCGATTGTGGCCATCACCCTCCTGTATACGCTATCTATGCAGGCCAGTGCAGGTGATTACAAATTTTTCCAGCTTCCGGCAACAAACCAGGATACCAGCAAATATCCATTGATTGACCGGCGCGGTGACCCTTATACATATCCCAGCCGTAATGCTTTTGATCTGAAGGATACTTCATTTATCAAGCGCAACGTAGAATACGATGCTACTACAAAACAATATTATATCATAGAAAAAATAGGCAACAGGTACTACCGCACTCCTATGACGTTTTCTATGAAAGAATTCATAGATCTCAAGGGAAGGCAGGATGAATCTGATTATTTCAGAAAAAGGGCAAACACCCTTGTCAACCTCAACAGAAGAAATGTCAAACCCAATTTTGGTTTCTCCAAAGATTGGGTAAACCGCATTACAGGAAATGGTAAAGTAGAAATTCGACCGAGCGGCTATGTTGACATTGCTGCCGGCTACCAGGGGCAAAATATTAAAAATCCAACCTTACCTGAAAGGGCTAGAAAAACGGGTGGATTTGACTTCAATATGAACGCCCAATTGCAGGTTGATGCCAATATTGGAGACAAAATTAAGCTTCCTATCAATTATAATACACTTGCCAATTTTGATTTTGAAAACCAGCTTAAACTTGATTACCAGGGAAAAGAAGATGAAATTTTAAAACAGTTTCAGGCAGGAAATGTGAGCTTTCCATCCAAAGGAAGTCTTATACCAGGCGCCCAATCTCTGTTCGGCATCAAGTCTCAGCTACAATTCGGCAGGCTCTATGTTTCTGCCGTACTTGCCAATCAACGGTCACAGCGACAATCATTAGGCTTACAAGGCGGATCTGCCTCTCAGATATTTAACATCAAGGCAGATGAATATGAAGAGAACCGGCATTTTTTAATGGCACAATACTTTCGAAACAATTATAACAATGCCATGAAAGACTTGCCCCTTGTTCGTTCTAATGTTACGATACAAAGGGTAGAAGTGTGGGTTACAAATCGGATAGGGGCTACCATAGATACAAGAGATATAGTAGCCTTCATGGACCTGGGAGAAGATAAACCCTTTGGCCCCTGGACTGTGTTGGGTTCATTGCCAAACAATACTACTAATAGCCTGTATTCAACGCTTCTGAGCAATCCCAATGCCCGCAACTCTACCGAAGTGCAAAGTGCACTGACAAGTTTGGGGCTTCAACCAGTGCAGGATTTTGAAAAAACATTTGCCCGTAAATTACAACCGACTGATTATTTTTTTAATGAACGAATAGGTTTTTTATCCCTCAATCAGCCCTTGCAGGCCGACGAAGTTTTAGGCATTGCTTTTCAATATACATATAATGGCAAAGTATACCAGGTAGGTGAGTTTTCGCAGGATATTCCACCTGACAGTACAGGTAATTCACAAAAGGTATTGTTTTTGAAACTTTTAAAAGCCACGTCACAGCGCACCAACCTACCTATCTGGGAGCTGATGATGAAAAATGTGTACAGTGTGGGTTTTGGTCAACTTGAACGCCAGGATTTTAAACTGGATGTAGTCTACGAAGAACCAAGTCTGGGAGAAAAAAGATACCTGCCCCTTAACAGTGTAAAACCTGAATATAAAGGAACGCCCATTATCAATCTTGTCAACCTCGACCGGCTAAACAATAATAATGATCCACAACCTGATGGCGTATTCGACTATGTGGAAGGCTATACTGTTATCCCTTCACAGAGCCGGGTTATATTTCCTGTATTGGAACCATTCGGCAGGGATCTGGAATATGTATATCCTAACCAGGACTCTGCACGTAAATATTTATACTATCCTCTTTACGATACCATCAAAGCCATAGCCCAAACCTTTGCGCACTTGAACCGGTTCGAATTGGTGGGACGTTCAAAATCGTTGGGGAGTGGGGATTACCAACTTGGTTTTAATATTCCACGGGGTTCAGTGAGTGTAACAGCCGGCGGGCAGGTATTGCAGGAAAATATAGATTATGAAATTAACTATGACCTTGGCACACTGAGGGTAATAAATAGTGCGATCATCAATTCAGGTGTGCCCGTTCAGATACAATATGAGAACAATGCTACATTTGGCTTGCAGCAGCGAAATTATTTAGGACTGCGACTGGATTATATTGTCAATAAACACCTCACACTTGGCGGTACTGTTGTCAGGTTGGGTGAACGCCCCTTTTTTACAAAACAGAGCTATGGCGAAGACCCCATTCGCAATACGATGTACGGTGTGGATTTCGATTATCGCAATGATATAAAACGGCTTTCCAAATGGCTGGATAAACTACCTTTCTATGCTACTAAAGTTCCCTCTTCCATTTCTGCCTATGGCGAAGTGGCGATGTTAAAACCTGGTCATGCAAAACAAATAGGGAAGGGCGGTGAAGGGGTAATTTATATCGATGATTTTGAAGGTACACGCAGCAGTATTGACCTGCGGTTTCCACTAACCAGCTGGATATTGTCTTCCACTCCCCAAAATTCACCCGATCAAAATGGAAATATTTTATTTCCCGAAGCGCAGTCTTCCAATAATCTTGAATATGGTTATAACCGTGCAAAACTTGCCTGGTATAATATTGAATCTGTATTGCAGGAGAGACGGAATAACAATAATCCAATAAGAAATAATGCAGAAGAATTATCTAAGCCAGAAACAAGACAGGTTTTCCAGGAAGAGCTTTTTCCACAGCGTACTACCAACCTAGGTGAAAGTATTTTGACAACCTTCGATATGGCTTATTACCCTAAAGATAAAGGCCCATATAATTTTCGTGCAGATGTAGGCTGGGTGGATGCGAATGGACGTCTTATGCAACCCAGAAAATCATGGGGCGGAATTATGCGGAATGTGGACCAGACTGATTTTGAAACCGGCAATATAGAGTTTATAGAATTCTGGATGCAGGATCCCTTTATCAGGAAACCATCCAGTACAGGCGGCGAACTTTATTTTAACCTGGGAAATATTTCGGAAGATGTGTTGCGTGATGGTAAGCGTTTATATGAAAACGGGCTGCCTACTCCCAGTCAGCCTAATATATTAACAGATGAAACAGTATGGGGTAAAGTGCCCAGGAACCCTATACAAATAACAAATGCATTTAGCAATGAACCAGCTGACAGGCCATTCCAGGATATAGGATTTGATGGTTTGACAGATACTGCCGAGCAAAGAAAATATCAAACTTATCTGGCACAATTGCAATCAATAGTAAATCCGCCGGTTTATCAAAAAGCGCTCGCTGATCCTTCAGCAGATAATTTTAAAGGCTACCGCGACGAAGAGTATGATAAAAATGGTGCAGGCATACTGGAACGGTATAAAGACATCAATAATCCTCATGGCAACTCACCGCTTGCTAATAACAGTGACCAGTTTACCAATGCTTTTACACTTTACCCTGACCAGGAAGAGATGAACCGTGATAACACCCTGAATGAAGTAGAAGAATATTTTCAGTACCGAGTAGAGTTAAAGCCCAACATGACATCGGGTACAAATTATATTACAGATATCAGAGAGACCAATGTACGACTCCCAAATGGCCAGACCAGGAGAGAAAAGTGGTATCTGTTCCGCATACCTATTAAAGAATACCAGGCCAAAGTGGGTAACATCCCTGACTTTAAATCTATCCGTTTCATAAGGATGTTTATGACTGGTTTTGAGGATACCGCGGTGTTACGATTTGCCAAAATAGAATTGGTTCGTAACCAGTGGCGTAAGTTCAATTACGAAACAGATACTACAGGCAATTATCTTCCACTGCCGGCCAATGATCCTACGGAAGTAGAAGTACTTGCTGTAAACCTTGAAGAAAATGATCAGCGTGATCCTATTCCATATGTTCGCCCGCCAGGTATAGAACGCCAGGAGCAAATCAGTAACAATAATGTACAGTTGTTACAAAATGAGCAATCACTAAGCTTGAAAGTATGCGACCTTGATCCACTGCAGGCAAGAGGTGTTTTCAAGACCATGAACCTTGACCTGCGTCAATATGGACGATTATCAATGTTTGTACATGCAGAAAGAGCTGCAAATACCAGCCTCGATGATAAAGACCTTAATGCCATAATCAGGATAGGAAATGATTTTGTAAGCAACTATTATGAGATAAAAATTCCTTTGAAACTTACTCCTTTCAGTGCGAGGGATTCTCTTGCTATCTGGCCTGCTGAGAATAATCTTGACTTTGACCTTAACAGGCTCACACAATTGAAAATTCGCAGGAACAGAAGCAGCACACCTACATCTCAATACTTTAGCGAAACAACAGCAGATGGCAGAAGCTTTGCTATAATCGGTAATCCAAACCTGGGTGAAGTAAGAGGCATGCTGTTGGCTGTACAAAATGTAAAAGACAATTCAGCCTGTGCCGAAGTATGGTTCAATGAGCTGCGTTTATCACGGCTGGATGAGAATGGAGGCTGGGCTGCTGTTGGAAGAGTTGATCTCAGGCTCGCTGATCTTGGAAATTTAAGTTTGGCCGGTAGTGTACGAAGTACAGGTTTTGGTACGCTTGATCAGAGGGTGAATGAACGAAGCCGGGAAGATTTTTACCAGTTTGACCTCAGTAGCAACCTGGACCTTGGTAAGCTGGTACCAAAGAAAGCAGCCTTGCAAATACCCGTTTATGCAGGGATCAGTAAAACCAATACTACTCCTGAGTACGACCCTTATGATCTTGATATAAAATTAAAAGAAAAGCTAAGAGAAAACTCCAATGCCAAAGACTCTATTCTTAATGATGCTGTAGATGAATTGACCATAAAAACGATCAATTTCACCAATGTAAAAAAGAACAAGACCAATAATAAATCTGTTAAGCCCTGGGATATATCCAATATTGATCTCAATTATTCCTACACACACCAGGAGCATGTAAATCCTATCATTGAGCTGGAAGATATAAAAAGGACAAGAGGTGCTGTATCGTACAACTTTATACCCCAGCAAAAGTTCATTGAACCACTCAAAACCCTGATCAAATCGAAATCATCCTGGCTGGCCCTGATCCGTGATTTTAATTTCAATTACAAACCGACATTCTCCTTCAAAGCAGATGTCAACAGGCAGTTCGGAACGCTGCGTTCACGAAGTATAGGCGGCGATAAATTCAAACTTCCTGAAACATTCGATAAATATTTTTATTTTGATAGATACTATACGGTGCGATGGGACCTCACACGATCATTGACTTTTGATTTTAATGCCACAAATTATGCCCGCATAGATGAGCCATTCGGGCATTTGGATACAGAGGAAAAGAAAGATACTGTACGCAAAAATTTCTGGAAAGGAGGCCGTACCACACATTACCGCCATGAAGGCACTATGTCTTATACAGTGCCTACAACAAAGCTTCCTTTGCTGGATTGGACAACACTAAGGGCAAGCTATACTGCAAAATATGATTGGATAGCTGCTTCCCTGCTGACCAAAAAACTCGGAAATACACTTTTGAATGGTCAAACACGAAACCTTACAGGTGAATTTAATTTTGATCAGCTTTATACAAAATCAAAATTTTTGAGATCAGTGTACACAGAGAATGTGCCCACACCTAAAACACAAGCTCCAAAAGCGAAAACTGATACGGCAACAACAAAAAAGAAGAGAGATCCCAATGAACCTGTGCAAATTGGAAAACTACCTAAGTTCTTCCTGCAAATGGCTACTTCATTAAAGAGAATTGGTGTACAATACACAGAAGACTTTGGTACGTTATTGCCCGGATATCTTGACAGCACCCGCTTCCTTGGTATGAATACCAGGAGCTCTGCTCCGGGCTGGAAATATGTATTGGGCTATCAACCCGATACAAGTGATATCAATAATTTCGGAAGAAGGGGTTTGATTACACGGGACTCACTTTTTAACCAATTGATACAACAGCGTTATAATCAAAAACTGAATCTGACTGCACAGGTGAGTCCTATAAGAGATCTGAATATTGACCTTACACTTGATAAAACTTTTGATAAACAATACTCCGAATTATACAAAGACACCACCGGCTTCAGCGGACTCAGCCGTCTGAATCCCTATGCATTAGGTAGCTTTAGCATAAGCTATATATCCTACCAGACATTATTTGATGAATTTGACCCCAATGAAGTGTCCCAGACCTTCAGGCAGTTTGAAGCTAACCGCAGATTACTTTCCGAACGCCTCGGTAAATCAAACCCTTATGGCAGTACTCCCAGGCCAGATGGCTACTACGAAGGTTATGGCCGTTATGCACAGGAGGTGATCATTCCATCATTCATTGCAGCTTATACAGATAAAGATCCGACCACCGTTAAGTTATTGAAAAATTCAAATCCCAACATACGTTCCAATCCATTCTCAGGATTGATGCCAAAGCCCAACTGGAATATTACTTATAATGGTTTAACAAGATTGAGGGGAATGGAGAAGATATTTACCAACTTCTCCATCCGTCATGGATATAGCAGTACACTGAGTATGAACAGCTTTAATACCGCACTGTTGTTTACTGATCCGTTCCGTGTAGGATATCCTTCTTTTATTGACCCGCAAACCGGTAATTATATTCCATTCTTTTTGATCCCCAATATTACAATCAGCGAACAGTTCAGCCCTTTGCTCGAGCTTGATATGACCTTTACCAATCAGCTCTCCACAAGGGTAGAATATAAAAAGAGCCGTCAGTTGAGCCTGAGTTTAGTCGACTATCAGCTTGCTGAGATCAGATCTACAGAATACGTAGTGGGTTTCAACTGGCGCAAACGTGGCGTACCTTTCCTGCAAAACGTGAGGATTGGTAAAAACGGGAAAAAACTTGATAATGATGTAACCTTCCGATTTGACTTCAGCTTACGTGACGATGCTACTGCCAATAGTAAGCTTGACCAGAACACTGCGTTTGGCACAGCGGGTCAGAAGGTGATACGCATATCACCAACAATAGATTATGTACTGAATAACCGCGTCAATCTCAAGTTTTATTTTGAACAGAATAAGGTTATTCCAAAAATAGCTACTACTGCCCCCATTACTACTACCCGCGGAGGTTTGCAGGTGCGCATTTCACTGGCACAATAGATTGTATTTATAATGCTTAATTATATTATCTGAATT
>MWVW01000031.1_pt1 | contig 33257 bp, 30 predicted proteins | sample 1047191 | NCBI WGS metagenome assembly MWVW01 (sample SAMN06349985, study PRJNA376086) | soil metagenome | isolation source: MtG22-5 sample Antarctic (ecotone) | place: Antarctica
GGTTATTTGTTGACAGCTATGAAAAAAATCCTGTTTTATTAAATTATGGAATTGATGAATTGCGTTTTACAAAACCTGTTTATGCGAATCACGAAATTTTCATCCGTTTTACCTGTAAAGAAAAAACCGAGCAGGAATTGAAAGAAAGAAATCCTGAAGTACCCTATGCAAAAGGAAGTGATATACCAAAAGGAATTGTAAAATGGTATGTTGAGATTTTAGACGAAACTGAAGAGCCTGTTGTAGGAGTGGCAACAATTTTAACCATGATAGCGAAAAAGGAATTGGAAAAATAAACCACATAGACACATAGAAACATAGATGATAACTCAAAAAATCTTGGACGATTTAACTTACAGAATTATTGGTTGTGCTATAGAAGTACATAAAGAGTTAGGGCCTGGTTTATTAGAAAGTGTATATGACAAATGTTTTAGAAGCGAAATTTCCCGTAGTGGTTTACAATATCAATGTCAATTATATGTGCCGGTTTTTTACAAGGGATTGTAATTGGATACAGAATTGAGATTAGATTTGTTAATTGAAGACTTAATTGTTGTTGAATTAAAAGCTGTAGACGCTCTTCATCCTTTATACGAAGCTCAATTATTAACTTACATGAAACTACTGCAAAAGCCAAAAGGAGTTTTAATAAACTTCAATTGCATAAATATTTTTAAGGATGGGCAAAGAACAAGAGTTAATGATTCGTATGCAGCTTTTCCAAAAACATAACTATGTATCTATGTGCCTATGTGGTTAAAAACAAACAATATGTTACAAGATGCTTATGTAAAATCTCATAACGAACACGGAATAACAACCATAGAGTTTTTTCATCCACAAAGTAATTCACTCCCTGCTAAAATTTTAGAAGAGCTATGCAGGGAGATTCATTCTGTAGGAACAGATGATGAGACAAAAATTATCATTCTCAGAAGCGCAGGCGATGGTGCTTTTTGTGCAGGTGCCAGCTTTGATGAACTGACTGCAATTAATAATGAAAAGGAGGGATTGAAATTTTTTAATGGTTTTGCTAATGTTATTAATGCAATGCGTAAATGCAAAAAAATAATTATTGGCAGAATACATGGAAAATGTGTAGGGGGAGGGGTAGGATTAGCTGCTGCATGCGATTATGCAATTGCTGTTGATAAAGCCGAGGTAAAATTAAGTGAGTTAGCTGTAGGTATAGGACCATTTGTGGTGGGACCTGTTATAGAAAAAAAGATCGGGGCATCAGCATTTAGCCAGTTGGCAATTGATGCAGGTTGTTGGCGAAATGCAGAATGGGCAAAACATAAAGGTTTATTTGCAGAAGTGCATAATTCAATTGAAAATATGGATGAATCTGTTTACCGCCTGGCAACTTATTTATCACACTCCAACCCTGATGCAATGGCAGAAATGAAAAAAATATTTTGGAAAGGAACGGAACATTGGGATGAACTTTTAAAAGAACGGGCAGCAATCAGCGGTAAGCTGGTATTGAGTGAGTTTACAAAAAAAGCAATTGAAATATTTAAAGGAGCTAAGAAATAATCTAAACAATTTCCTGCTAATGAGCATGAATCAATTTTTAATGCTAATCACTTCCAGTTGAACTTCTCCGAAATTCTACAACAGTTTATAGAAGGAATGAATGCTACCAAGTGGTATGAATATGTAGCAGTATTTTTTGGTATTGCCAGCGTTTGGTTTTCCAGGAAAGAAAATATTTTAGTTTATCCTATAGGCCTTATCAATACTGTTATATACATCTACATAAGTTTTAAAGCAAGCTTGTTTGGAGAGGCCGCAGTAAACTTGTATTATACTATTATGAGTATTTATGGCTGGTTATTATGGGCTAAAAAAGATAAACAACAAAAACCTTTAGTCAAAATTACATGGAGTAATAAAAACAAATGGATAAACCAGTTTGTTTTTTTCTCAGCTTTTTATATTGCTATTTTCGCTGCGCTTACATATTTAAAAAGAGATTTTGCACCTGGTGCTATTCCATGGGCTGATGCATTTGCCAGCGCTGCTGCATTTACAGGAATGTGGCTTATGACAAAGAAAAAAGTAGAAAGCTGGTATTGGTGGATAGCAACCAATATTTCTTCCATCCCGTTATACTTTGTAAAGCAATATGTTTTTACAAGTGTATATTATTTTATTTTATTAATAATGGCAGCATGGGGATTGATTGAGTGGACGAGAAGAGCAAATGAAGAATCCCGACATTTATCAAAACAAATGCTTAATGAGTCATAATAAAATTGTTATTATAGGTCCTGAGTCAACAGGAAAAAGTACGTTGTGTTCCCAACTTGCTCAACGTTACCAAACCTTATGGTGCCCTGAATATGCAAGGGAGTATTTAGAAACTAATGGAATGGATTATACCTATGATGACCTGCTAGCGATTGCACAGGGGCAAATTAAATTAGAGGAGAAAATTCTGTCAACCATCGGCAGTCTATATTCGACAGTATTCATCGATACAGATATGTATGTAATGAAAGTCTGGTGCGAATTCGCTTTTGGTAAATGTCATAGCTGGATACTTAATCAAATAGCAACAAGAAAATATGATCTGTATTTGCTTTGTAATGTTGACCTGCCTTGGATTAAAGATGAATTGAGAGAATACCCTGATAAGGAGACAAGAAATAAATTGTATCATTTCTATAAAGACTTAATGGTAAATCAAACCGTACCATGGGTTGATATTAAAGGCAGCTATGAAGAAAGGTTGCAAACAGCAATAAATGCGGTTGATACAAATTTATGAGCTTAAACGATCACAGGGATGGTCCGCTTGCAACACTACTTCCCTGCATTCTGTATCAATGTATCAGCTTTTGTATATCGGGGTCTCTTTCCAAATTGCCCATCTGTCTTAATATCCAGGGGTATCTTGATGCAACCTGTCTGGATAAAGGTTTTACTTTATAACCCTTTGGGTTGGGGAGACATGCAGCTATCATAGCAGCTTCTGTTCTCGTTAAGGTTTTCGCAGGCTTATTGAAATATTTTTTTGAAGCCGCTTCTACACCAAAAATCCCTTCTCCCATTTCTGCAATATTTAAATACATTTCCAGAATTCTTTTTTTACCCCATATTTTTTCAATCATAAAAGTAAAATACACCTCCAATCCTTTTCTCAAATAGCCACCATGTTGCCAAAGAAAAACATTTTTTGCCACCTGCTGGCTTATTGTGCTTGCTCCTCTTAGAGATTTACTTTTCCTGTTATGCTTCATTGCTTTTTCAATGCTCTTAAAATCAAACCCGTTGTGATCAGGAAAAATCTGGTCTTCTGCACTCATTACGGCCAGTTTAATATTTGGACTCATGTTATTTATATCAACATAATCTCTTTGTAATCCATATCCCCTTAAAACACTGTTTAATTGGGTAATGGTTATCGGGGGGTTTATCCATTTACAAAACAAAATGTAGAGAATAGAAAAGAGAAAGCCATATAGAAAAAGCTTCATAAAAAATCGAAAGACTCTTGTAAGAATGCTTCTTTTCGCTGGCTTTTTTTTGTGTTGCAAGAACTAAAATTTTTTATTTCACCTTTATATAGTCCAGCCGGTATTTTTTACCAATGCTATAAGAAGAATTATTTGACTTTAGCAATAAATATCCAATACTGGCTAAAGCAGCTCCGCCAATTACAAGTGATGGACTTGCATAATATTCTGTTCCGGCTTTAGTAAATAACCACGTACCCAGGCCAACGGCAGTTAATAAAGTGCAATAGCCACCATGTTGCCAAAGAAAAACATTTTTTGCCACCTGCTGGCTTATTGTGCTTGCTCCTCTTAGAGATTTACTTTTCCTGTTATGCTTCATTGCTTTTTCAATGCTCTTAAAATCAAACCCGTTGTGATCAGGAAAAATCTGGTCTTCTGCACTCATTACGGCCAGTTTAATATTTGGACTCATGTTATTTATATCAACATAATCTCTTTGTAATCCATATCCCCTTAAAACACTGTTTAATTGGGTAATGGTTATCGGGGGGTTTATCCATTTACAAAACAAAATGTAGAGAATAGAAAAGAGAAAGCCATATAGAAAAAGCTTCATAAAAAATCGAAAGACTCTTGTAAGAATGCTTCTTTTCGCTGGCTTTTTTTTGTGTTGCAAGAACTAAAATTTTTTATTTCACCTTTATATAGTCCAGCCGGTATTTTTTACCAATGCTATAAGAAGAATTATTTGACTTTAGCAATAAATATCCAATACTGGCTAAAGCAGCTCCGCCAATTACAAGTGATGGACTTGCATAATATTCTGTTCCGGCTTTAGTAAATAACCACGTACCCAGGCCAACGGCAGTTAATAAAGTGCCGCCGTAAAAAAGACTGTATCCGCTTGCTTTAATATCAAAGCGTTTACTTTTATCATTGTCAATTTTCGTAATTTCTTTATAGCTAAATTTTAAGGGGTAAGATGCAATAGTATCTAACACATATATTCCAAGATTTGTTGGCACTTTTCTAACATCATATTGCGTAACGTATAAAGAATCCCTTTGAATTATATTTATCTGTACTGAATAATAACCTTTATTGGTTTCAAAATTTATATTACTTCCGGCAAAAAAGCTTTTAACCGTTTTCCCGTTTTTCTTAAGAATAATAAAATCAGATGTTTGCGAGCAACAGGAAGCAGAAATAAAAGCCGCAATAATAAAAACAATTATATTTTTCATTGATAGCTTTATTGATGCTTTTTCATAAAAAATAAAACACCAACTAATAAAGCAGTACCAAAACACAATAAAATAAATCCTGAGATACGGTTAATTACCCTTATCTTATGTATGGTAAGTTTTGATCTTAATTTACCTGCAAGTACCACCTTGCCAATATCAGCAGCCATATTTACAACAAGGCAGGTAAGAAAAATTATTATACGCTCTTTTGTTGTATGCAAAAGCGCAATAGCGGTTACTGAGGTTAGCCAAAAAATCATTACCCCCGGATTGAGTGTATTAACTAAAAAACCCTGTAAGGCTATTTTGGCATGGTCGCTTCTTTGCAGCGGAGGTAATGAAATATCCTGGGGGTGTACATGCACCTTCTTAAAAAATAAATAGAACACTCCCATACTTATCAGCAATGCACTTCCCGCAATACCGATAGGCTTTTTAAAATCAAGCAGTGTTGTAACAAATTCAGAGAAAAGATTGCTTAATACCACCCAAACAAAGTCGCTGATCCATACGCCTGCAACAAAACTAAAACCACCTTCCTTGCCATTATTGATGCTTTGCTTTATGATGGTGAAAATAACCGGGCCAACAGAAATAACCAGCAATAATCCCAGCCCAACTCCTTTAATTACTGCCTGTATTATATCTGTCATTTTAATCTTTTAAATAAATGTGCCGCTTACTTAAAACTACAATTTTAAATAATAAAATTATTTGCAGTTCAGCTTAGCGGCACCTGACATTATTTAACAGCAACCCCATTTAAAAATTTATGCCATTCTTCCAGCATCTTGCCTTTTAAAACCCTCGGAAATTTGTGTTGCCCTCCTATTTTTCCCTTTGCTTTCATAAAATTCATAAACGTTTGCTCGCTTAATACATCAACAAAAACTTCCTTTAAAGCATGCTTTCTTTCTACTTCATAATCATCATTCAACTCTTTTAATTTATTATCAATCCTTATTTTAAGATCTTCGCTGTTCACCTTATCATCTGTGGCAATATACCACTGATGTGCAAAGAATGAACCGTGAGGTATACCGGCAACTGTAAATTCGGGAATACTTATCTTTAATTCTTCACTTACCAGTTCAATAGCTTTATTCATATTGTCTACACTTAAGTGTTCTCCAACAAGGCTCAAAAAATGTTTTGTTCTGCCTGTAATAATTATTTCATTTTTACTAATATCAACAAAGCGTACCGTGTCACCAATTAAATATCTCCATGTTCCGGCATTGGTACTTATTAATATGGCATAATCTTTTCCTTCTTCTACTTCATTTATCAGTAACACCTTCGGCTTTTCAATCATATTGCCTTCCGTATCAAAATTTGCATCATCAAATGGAACAAATTCAAAAAAGATATTGTTATTGAGAACCAGCTTCAATCCTTTTGAATCTTGCCTGTTTTGGTATGCTAAAAAACCTTCGCTTGCCAGGTATGTTTCAATATAGGTAATAGGTTTGCCTAATAGCTTTTTAAATCCTCTTTTGTACGGTTCCATTGCTACTCCACCATGAACATAAATGGCAAGGTTGGGCCATATTTCATGTATACTTTTAAGCTCATACCTTTCAATTATTTTTTCCATACATAATTGTACCCAGGCAGGAACGCCAACAACAATAGAAATATCCCATTGTGTGGCATTTTCTACAATTTCATCCAGCTTTTTTGTCCAGTCTTTTTCAAGAGCGATCTTTTTGCCCGGCTTATATAAACCCTGAAACCAGAAAGGAAGGTTTTTGGCCTGGATACCACTAAGATCACCGGCAAAATACGTAGCTGCTTTTTGTAATTGAGTACTGCCACCTAATAATAACCATCCCTTACTTACAGATGCTCTTTTGCGAACATTATTATAGGTGGCCAGCGTTAAAAGATGGCGGATGCTGGTGATATTATTTGAACGAATAAGTTCTTTTGTTATGGGAATATATTTACTGGATGCGTCGCTGGTTCCGCTGCTTAGCGCAAAAAGTTTTATTACTCCCGGCCAGCAAACGTCTGGTTTTCCTTCCAGCGTTTTGTACCACCATTCCTTAAAAATCTTATTATAATCATAAGCAGGCACTATTTGCTGAAACATTTTACCGGTATACCTGCCTAAAAGTATTTCATCAAATTTATACATTTGCCCAAACTCAGTAAAACGTGCCTTTCTTAAAAGCTTTCTTAATACATTTAGCTGCTGACCCCGGGGGGAACTTACCGGTAAATTAAGGGCACGGGCAATATACGTTGGAAGCTTTAAATCAATCAGCGCCATTAAGAGTAAGGTTGGTTAAGGATTACAAATTTACTAAATACATAAGCTACATACATCAATATTATATCAAAGGCATTTGAAGAGGTGGAACCTGTATCAATTTTATAAAATTATACTTATCTTATGCAATATTTAATTAACCTTGTTGAAATGAGAAAACATTTTACATTTTTACTATTGTTTTTTTTCGTCATTAATGCTTATTCACAAAAAAGCGCCTTAAAAATAAATGAAAATACAATTGTAAAAGATTCTACCGGGTTTGTATACCCCTATAGTATATGGCAATCTTTGATGTTTAAAGGGAAATATGGCTTAATGCCTGAAAATCCGGCGGATAAAAACACCGGGTTCATTTTATACCGACTCTCGGAAAAACAGTGGCTGGAAAAAATGCAAAGAATGCCAAAGCCCAAAGAAAGCCTGTTCTTCACTACAGGTAAAAAAATATCTTTATATAAACTATTTGATATTAATAATAAAAAAATTAATCTTAAAGAGGGAAAAGGAAAAATAATTGTTTTTAATTTTTGGTTTATAGATTGTCCGCCCTGCAAAATGGAAATACCTGACCTGAATGACCTGGTAGAAAACTATAAAGGAAATGACAGTGTATTATTTATTGCTGTGGCCTTAGATGCAGAATTTGATTTAAAGGATTTTTTAAAAAGAATGCCTTTTAACTATACAATTATTGGGAATGGAAGATATTTAGCCAGCAATTATGGCGTTAAATCTTATCCAACACATGTTATATTAGATAAAGAAGGCAAGGTGTATTTACACACAAGCGAGCTGGCGCCAAATACTGTTTTCTGGATAAAAAAAAGTATTGATGAATTATTAAGCTCCCAATTAACTGTACAAAATAAGTTATAGTTTAATCTTCATACTCATCGGATCCGAGCACCCAGATAAACGCCACCAGTCCGTGCTTTTTGCAGTGTATTATTCTTCATATTTAAACCCCTCGCAACAACCCGTCCAAAAAGTCTTAATTGATTGTCGGCTTAATCTTTGCTCAAAAAATTCAGTAGGTTTTATCATTCTTAATTTCACAAAAAATATATTTATATGAAGAAGATTTTTGTTTCAATACTTCTATCGCTTACTATTTTTAAAGCAAGTGCAGACGAAGGGATGTGGCTGCCCATGTTGCTTGGCCAGCAGGTATACGATGATATGGTAAAACGTGGATTAAAACTTAGTAAAGAGCAACTCTTTAGCATTAACAAACCGAGTATAAAAGATGCTATCATTATTTTTGGTGGAGGGTGTACCGGTGAAGTTGTTAGTAACGAAGGGTTAATATTTACAAACCACCATTGCGGATATGGAGCTATTGCCGGCGCCAGCAGTATTGAGCATAATTATTTAAAGGATGGGTTTTATGCTTACACTAAAGACCAGGAAATTAAATCCTCAATTACAGTTCAGTTTCTTGATAAGATTGTTGATGTTACCAATGAAGTTGAAGCGGGTTTAAAAGGTTTAGCCTGGGCAGACCGGGTAAAAAAAATAACGGAAGTATATAAAACCATTACTGATAAGGTAGCAGATCCGGCTAATGGTTTAAGGGGGCAGATTTACAGCATGTTTAAAGGCAATCAATATATAATGTATGTTTATAAAACGTACAGGGATGTGCGTTTAGTAGGTACACCACCTGAGAATATTGGAAAATTTGGCGGCGATACTGATAATTGGGAATGGCCACGACATACAGGTGATTTTGCTATTTTTCGTGTTTACGCAGATAAAAACGGTAACCCTGCCGAATATAATACCGCCAATGTTCCTTTAAAACCAAAATGGTTTTTACCTGTTTCACTTAAGGGATACAAAGACGGTGATTATGCAATGATCTATGGCTTTCCCGGCGGTACCAACCGATATGAAACATCTTATGGAATTAAGTTAAAAAATGAAATAGAAAATCCATCGCTTGTTGGCTTACGTGATATGCGTTTAAAAAACATGTACCAGCAAATGGTAAAAGATCCGGCAGTAAAATTAAAGCTTGCCTCCAATTATGCAAGTATTGCTAATTACTGGAAATTTTTTGAGGGTGAAACCAAGCAGCTTCAAAAGTTTAATACATATGAGGCCAAGCAAAAATCAGAACAAGAGTTTATAAAATGGGCTGCCAACAAACCGGAGTATCAAAATATTTTTACCGAGTATCAAAAAAATTATGAGGCATGGACACCTTATGCAAAGCAACGGCAATATTTAATTGAAGGAATTCTGGGTTCACCACTGGCAGCTTTTGCTTCATCATTACAACAGGTAGAAACAGCATTAGATAAAAAAGGAGGAAAGGAAGATGTAAAAAAAGCATTGGCAGCGGCGGATGCTGCCCGAAATAACTTTTTAGCATCAGTAGATTTACCAAGTGATGAAAGAATACTTGCTGCTACTGCAATGATGTTTTACAATGATGTTGATAAAAGCCAGCACCCTTCAGGCTTTTATCAAAATATAAAAAGAGATTTCGGCGATCTTAACGACGAGGCAACGTATAGGGCATGGGCAAAAAATATGATAACAAATACCATTATTTTAAACAGTGCCAGATGGAAAGAATTTATGGATAACCCGGATATAACTGTTTTACAAAATGATCCTGCATATGCTTATGCTTCGGCATTTGTGAAAAATTACAACACTAAATATGCGAAATATTACAGTGATTTTGTAAGTAAAAATAATGAGCTCGGAAGATCGTATATGAAAGGAATTATGGAAATGAACCCCGCCGCCGTAAAAAAAATGTATCCTGATGCGAATTTCAGCATGAGGGTTAGCTATGGAACTGTAAAAAGCTATAAACCACGGGATGCTGTTAATTATGATTATGTAACTACCAGCAAAGGGATTTTAGAAAAGTATAAAAAAGATGATTATGAATTTGATTTTCCTGAAAAGGCGTTGCAAATGATAAGGACCAAGGATTTTGGCCAGTATAAGGACAAAGTAAAAAATGACCTGATTGTAGGCTTTATCACTACCAATGATATTACAGGTGGTAATTCAGGATCGCCGGTACTGGATGCTTATGGAAATCTAATTGGATTGGCATTTGATGGTAATTATGAAGCTTTGAGTCATAAGATTGCTTTTGATAAAGACCTGAATCGCACTATAAATGTAGATGTTCGTTATGTTTTGTGGTGCATAGATAAATTGGGAGGGGCTAAAAATTTAATTAATGAATTAAAACTGGTAAGATAAGCCTGTAATCCTCCTAAAAGGAGACTTTCAAACTACTATAACAAACTATAGCTTTGTAAAATGGATAAAATGAAAAGAATTGCTTTGTTGGTTGATGGTGACAATGCTCAGCCTAAATTACTTAACCTTGTTTTGGAAGAAGCTTCTAAATATGGCAAGGTTACTATACGGCGGGTGTATGGTGATTGGACAACACCACACATGAACCAATGGAAAAGCCAGTTGAATGAAATGGCTTTTAATCCAATTCAAAAATTTTCATACACAGCTGGTAAAAATTCTACTGACAGCGCTTTGATAATTGATGCAATGGATATTCTGCATGATAATTTAGTAGATGCCTTTTGCATTGTAAGCAGTGACAGCGATTATACAGGTTTGGCAAAGCGCATAAGAGAAGATGGAATTTTTGTTATGGGAATAGGTGAGAAAAAAACACCAAATGCGTTTGTTAAGTCATGTGAGATATTTACCCATGTTGAAAACCTAGAACCAAAAATTGAACAGACAGAAAAAAAAATAATACATAAAAAAGAAAAAATAACCCTTGATACAAAACTTATCAATAAAGCTTTTAATATGAGTGCAAACGAAAGTAATGAGGCACATGTATCCACAATGGGATTGAATTTGCGGAAATTAGATCCCAGTTTTGATGCAAGAACTTATGGTTTTAGAACACTCACTCAATTATTTTCCCGCATGGGAGATTTTGTTGTGGTGGATAATATTGTAAACGGACAGAATAATCCTTTGATAAGAAGGAAGTAATATTTTTAGCTAGCTATCCTTCCAGCCCCACAGGTACCGGCAGGCATATGTGCGATAAGGCGACCATTTTAATGAGATCTCCAACATTCGTTGTTTCATTAATTTTTTATCTGCGGTGTCCAGCTTATACAATTTAGTAATTGATTGCTGTATACCCAGGTCATCAACAGCAAAAACATCTTCCCTGCCTAAAGTAAACATCAATATCATTTCAACGGTCCATTTACCAACACCTTTTATCTGCGTAAGCATATCAATTATTTCTTCGTTGGTCATTTTACCAAGCTTGGCATCAGTAAGTTTATTCTCGATAAAAAATTTGCAAACGTTATGTACATAGCTGGCCTTTGCATTGGAAAAGCCAATGCTGCGGAACCTTTCAACGGGTGTTGCTAATATTTCATTTGCTGTTGGCGCTTTCTTTCCATAGATATCCAGAAACCTTTGAAAAATAACCTTTGCAACCTTAGTACTCAATTGCTGGCTGATAATTGATGAGCACAAATGCAGGTAAACTTTTTTTCTTGACTGCAACATAAAAGGCTGCTGCAGTTCAATAATTTTTTTAAGTTTTTTATCTTTTGAAAGATGATGAATATGTTCCATTTGATTGAAATAAACTCAAATGAAGATAGTCTGATATTTTAAAATTTTGAAGGTTGTAATTTTTGCATTAAAATTTCTTTCCTGCTCCTGGAAACGTCCACGGTAGAGCCATCGGTCATAATTAAATATCCGCCTTCACCTTTTATATATTTTGTTATGGCGTTCAAATTAACTATATGAGAATTGTGAACTCTCATAAAAGCATATCCTTCTAAAAGCTCTTCTATTTCTTTTAGGGTTCTGGAAACAAGAATCTTCTTTTTATCTGCTAAAAAAAATTCTGTGTAATTACTGTTAGATGAGCAGCTAATAATGGAATTTATTTCTACTAACTCTAATCCCTGCATTGTGGGTAATGCAATACGTTTTACAGAGACCGCAGGGTTATTTACTTTTTGTAATAAAATCTCAAGTTGCTGAGAAATATTTCCATTCAATTTCTTCAGCACTTTTTGTACTGCCTTTTGAAGCTCTTCTCGGTCAACGGGCTTTAATAAATAATCCAGTGCACTAAACTTAATTGCTTTGATTGCATACTGATCGTAGCTAGTTGTGAAGATGAGTTCAAAATCAATTTTGGGTAATTGCTCCAGCAATTGAAAGCCATTCATATAAGGCATTTCAATATCAAGAAAAACCAATTGGGGATGAAGTGTGTTAATTTTTTGCAGGGCGTCTTCGCCGGAAAAACATACAGCTTTGATCTCAACTTCAGGGCAGCATTCTTTGAGCAGTATCTGTAATGCTTCGCAGCTGTGGCGTTCGTCATCAACTATGATTGTCGTAATCATTTGCTTTAACTGGTCAATTCGTGAATGTCATTTTTATATTTAATGTGCAATGTAACTTCTGTACCCGCAATATTTCCTTCTGCGTCGGTTACATCTTCTGTATTGTAAAAGGTACGAACGGTTTTTTCATTATTGAAAAGAGCCAGCCTTTCTGTAGTTATTTTTAGTCCGAAAGATTTTTGTTTCTCACCTGACTTGCTTTTTAATTCGGCAGCCTTGGCTCTTCCTACACCATTGTCAGTAATTACACATTGAAGTTGTTCATCATGAATGCTCATCACTACATTAAGATTGCCTTGTCCTTTTTTATGCATCAATCCATGCCAGATGGCGTTTTCGCAAAACGGTTGCAATAGCATGGGCGGAAGATAAATAGTTTCCGGCTCGATAGTATTGGCATAAATAATATTATAATTAAAAGAATTACTGAAGCGAAGGCGTTCCATATCCAGATACAATCGCAGCATTTCTATTTCATCACTTAAGGGTATCATAGAGAGTTGTGAGTTGGTAAGTACCATGCGTATCAATCTTGAAAAACGGGTGAGATAATCAGAAGCGGCACGGCTTTCATTTTTTAAAATGAATTTGTTTATAGAGCTGAGGCAGTTAAAAATAAAATGAGGGTTCATTTGCGCCCTCAATGCCTGCATTTCCAATTCAGAAGATTGCTTTTGTAATTCTGCCTGTTTCTTTTCACTTAATAATTTTTCATTTTTCCGCTTCAAAGTAAGACCCCTATAAATCAAGACAGCTAGTAGCAAAAGCAACAAAAGCCCTGCAAGGAGGGCTTTTCTTATTAATGATTGTTGTTTGAGTTGCTGGTCTTTTAATTTGTTTTGATTATTCAAAAGCGCCAGTTGAGATTCCTTTTGCTGTCGTAAAAATGCCTGTTCTTTAAGATGTTGGTCTTTTAATAAAATTTCCTGATCTTTTATTAGTAACTGCTTATCTTTTAATTCACCGTTTTTATTAAGCAATGCCAGTTGTGTTACATTTTTTTTGCTGCATTAATATTTGTTGTTGCAATTGTTGTTGCTTTATCAAATATCTTTTTGCAGTAATTTAATTTGGCTCGTTCTTTTTATTTCTTCAGCTTCCTTTTTATAGTTATTAAGCCGGAAATAAAATTGCCTGTTTAAAAGTGAATCCTTTAAAGTTGTATATTGTTTAAGGTAGAAATATGCACTATCATTTTTCCCGATTTTATTGAAGATTTCTGCAAGTGTTTCATAATTTTCAATCAATACTACATTATGTTTCGATCTTTTCGATGCTGCAAGTGCTTCTCTTGCATTGCTCAATGCGGAATTATAATCATTTTTCCCTAAATAAGCTTTTGATAAAACAGTTAATTCATTCCCGAGACCAATATAATTGTTCGTTTCCCTATCCTTTTTAATTAGGTGGTTTAATGCTAACACAGCCTTATCATATTCTTTAAGGGAGATGTATAGTCTGCTTGGTTCCACATTGGCAATCTGCATACCTAATGATAAGGGTGATTTTTTTGCAAGAGGAAGGAGGTAATACTTGGCAGAGTCAACATTGCCCATGGAGCGATATACTCCGCCGATAGCCGTTGCCCACACATCTTTTCTAAATCCAGTTTGATAGAAGGGTTCTGTTTTTTTTATAAAATATAGTGCTGATTCGAAATCGCCGGCAATAAGATAGTATCTGCTCATCCAATAATAGGCTTCCCCCAATCGATAATCATTTTCTTTTTCAGTCTTGTTGTTTGATAATTCCTTTGCAAGAGCTATTCCTTTTTTACAATAGGAAAACCCATTTTCAAAATCTCCTAAATTCCAATAATTTCGGCAGATTCTCATGTGGGCATCGAATTCACCTTTTGCATCGCCTGATTCATGAAACTGAATAATCGCTTTCTTCAGGGGAATTATTCCGGCTTCCAGATCGGAAGTTCGTGTTATTAATTCTGCAAGCTGTAAATATGCTCTGCCCAACCCCATTTTGTTTCCAATTGCCTTGTAATATTGGATGGCCAAATCCATTTCATTATTTGCAATTACAATATTTTTCTGGAAATAAATAGTGGCTAAGTCCTGGTGCAGATGTGCAAGCAAAGCTTCTGTGCCTTTACAACCAGCGCAGTTTACCAGCATCAATGGTTTGTAACTATCCTTGAATTCATCGCCTTTAATTTTTTCAAAATATTGAATAGCTTTTTGTGTGTTTTCTTTAAATTTGTTCTGTGTCCCGCTCCACTTTTCCTTCCACGCAAAATGATAGTAGATGAGCCCGGACAGGTAATCGTCTTTCAATTGATCAGCCAGGTTTAAAGCATCCTGTGCAAGTTTGTAAGCTTGAATATAAGCAGGCTCTTGGTCGTTATTATTACTGTTTTCATCAACTTTTGCTAATGCACAATGTACAATGCCCGCTTTGGCATAACCTATTCCTGTTTTGTAGTTTATTTTTTTAGCTTCTTCAAAGGCTTTGTTAGCATACATGCATGCTGTGTCAAGATGTTTATCATTGTCATCCCAAATCCACATATAAGATTCCGCAAGCAGGTTAAGGCAGTTCACCTTATCTTTTCCTTTCTGTGTTGACAGTATTCTTTTTACACTATCCACTTTTCGCCATGCTATCTCATTACTTGATTGGGCCTTTACAAAAACTGCCAAAAATGTAAGCAGGCAAATTAAAATAAAATATTTTTTCATAACAATTGTAAAATGCAGTTTTAGTTTAGAAAAAAGAACATTCAGCATTTCTATGCTAAAGTATAAACATGAATCCCCAGGTATTACACAGGATGAGTAGTTTACTAAGAATATAGGATGATCTGCAAATATGGTCAGTTAGTTTGCATAAAGTCTTTATTCAGATCAGGGAAGATCCCAGCTCATATTTCCATTCTTTTCATCTTTTAATAATATCCCTGCTTCACTTAGCCGGTTTCTTATTTTATCTGATGTCGCAAAGTCTTTATTAGCCCTTGATTCTTTTCTAATATCAATTAAAAGATCCATTACTTTATTAAATGCAGGATGTATTTGTTTTGAACTTTTTAATCCTAAAATATCTTCCAGCCAAAGTTTAAATGAGGATTTTAACGATTGGAAAGTGTTTTCAGAAATTGCCTGAGTACTTATATGTCCATCTTTAATACCATTAATAACACGAACTAATTCAAAAATGTTTGCCATTACTTTAGCTGTGTTGAAATCATCATTCATGAACTCATCCAGTTCAGTTATGAGTTTGATGATTTTTGTATTTAATTCCTCATCTGCAATGTTATTGACTGTTGACTGTTGACTGTTGACTGTAAACTTATTCAGTACCTCATACGCATCCCATAATCTTTTCAGCCCTTTTTCAGCCGCAACCAATGCTTCACTGCTAAAATCAAGTGTGCTGCGGTAATGCGTTTGTAAAATAAAAAACCTGATGGTCATCGGGCTGAATGCCTGTGTAAGTAATGGATGATCGCCACTGAACATTTCGGTAAGCTTAATCTGGTTGTTATAACTCTTTCCCATCTTTTTGCCCCCTACCGTTATCATATTATTATGCAACCAATACTTTGCAGGCATTTTATGATTGCAAATAGTGCTTTGTGCAATTTCACTTTCATGATGTGGAAACAGAAGGTCCATTCCTCCCCCATGAATATCAAATTCGGTCCCCAGGTATTTAGTTGCCATTGCCGAACACTCAATATGCCACCCGGGAAAACCTTCACCCCACGGGCTTTTCCATCGCATAATATGTTGTGGCGGGGCAGATTTCCATAAAGCAAAGTCTGACTTATCCTTTTTCTCTTCCTGCCCTTCTAATTCTCTGGTTGTTTCCAGCAGGTCTTCAATCACCCTTCCACTAAGCTTTCCATAATCATGCGAGGATGCATATTTTTTTACATCGAAATAAACCGAACCGTTAGATACATATCCATAGCCTTCTTCTATGATCTTTTCTATCATGTTTATCTGCTCAACAATATGCCCGGTTGCTGTTGGTTCAATATTAGGATCAAGCGTATTAAATTCTTTCATTGCCCAATGAAAAAGATTGGTGTATTTCTGCACCAATTCCATTGGCTCAATCTTTTCAAGTAATGCTTTTTTAGAAATTTTATCTTCTGCCTCTCTTCCTTCTTCTTCAAAGTGGCCTGCATCTGTTATGTTACGTACATAGCGTACTTTATAGCCAAGGTGTAGCAAATACCTGTTCACAATATCAAAAGTTATATACGGCCTTGCATGACCTAAGTGGCTTTCGCCGCTCACAGTTGGTCCGCATACATACATACCAACATGGCCTTTTGTTATTGGCTTAAACGCTTCTTTTTTTCTTGTTAATGAATTGTATACTTTAAGAGACATATCGGAATAAAAATAAGAAATAAGAAATTAAAATAATTCAACGGGTTAGCTTTGCTGTTGGCTACAATTGCAGAAGATATGATATGAGGAAATTTGGTGCATCTTATTTCAAAGGTAAATAATTCTGCTTATTAATACTTACATCAGCTATTAGTGGAAAATGTGCACTTAGTTTTTGTGGTATTCTGATGAATTGCTCTATTGTAAATTTTTTATCTGCAAAAATATTATCTATCCTTAAAGTGGGGGAAATGCCCGAGAAAGTTCTTCCAAAACCAATTCCCTTTTCCACGAATACATTTTGTAATCCCTCTCCTATTTTACTATATGCATAAGAATTGGGCACATCATTAAAATCTCCGCAAATAATAACCGGATAAGGGCTTTTATCTATTTGCTGTTTAACTATATTTGATTGGGCAAAGCGTTTGAGAAACCCCCTCTTTAGCTTACCGATAATATTTTTAGATTCGGAAAGCACTGTATCGGTATTGGTAATTGGATTATCAATATATTCTAAATTTTTTTGTGTAAGGCTTATGGATTGCAAATGAATATTAAATATCCGCACAGTATCATTATTGGCAATTATATCAACATATTGAAATGTTGAATTATAATTGTGAGGAGGTGTACTGATGGTTTGTTTATTTATTATAGGAAATTTTGAAAATACAATAATACCGTAATGATGCACTTTATCAAAGTCCAACCGATAATCATATGAATAATAATATTCAGAAAAATTAAGTATCCTTTTAAAATCTCCTAAATAATTAATAGCCTTATCATCATCGCCACCCACCATTTCCTGAAAGCAGGCAATATCCGGATGATAACTATTTATCAAATTCATCATTTGTACTTTTACTTCAGGTTTGGTTTTATATTCACCAATATTAAAAACCTCAACATTCCAGCTCATTATCCTAAGGCTGTTTATTTTTTTTTCTTTTTTAAAATCTTTGGAAAAATGCAATGGAAAAATATTTTGAACTGCCTTCCAGTTTATTGCAATAGTAATTATTGAAATAAACATCCATATCTTTCTGGTAAAAATCCAGAAAATAAAAAAAATAATTAATGTTAGCAGTATGTATGGGAGAGCCAGGGTAAATAAGCCCATAAACCACCAGGACTGAGGATTAAAATATTTTACATTTGCCCCAAGTAAAAAAAAGATTGCAATTATAATATTGCAGGTAATTAAAAAGCTTTTGGTAAATCTTCTGAAAAACGGTTTTGACATTCTGTGTAAAAATTACCTGATATAAAATTGAAAGTGCATTGCAGAATTGTCGATTGTTAAATTATCACTTTTACAGGTCAGTTTCTCCCGCTCTTTTTAAAATGTTCTTTTCCTCATCAGTTAATAAATGATACCCTTTTTGATTTATCTTATCAAGTATCTCATCAATTCTTTGTTGTGTAATATTTGATCGTTTTATAAACGGTTTTTGATTTCCGGTTTTATAAAAAACTTTTTCTTTAATCCTTCTTTTGGCTGGTACCTTTTTTTTATTGGGATTAAAAAGATTAATAAACCAATCGTAAAAATTATTCATCCATACACTCCAGTCACTTCCTTTACGCAAACTAAAAACAAACATGAATCCTATAAATGCCCCTGCCAGGTGCGAAATGTTATATGCCGCACTAAGACCCGCTACCCCTGCAAAATCAATAATAACATATAACAGAGTAAGTACCCAGATAGGTATGCCACCATTAAGCATTTTAAAAAACCGATAATCCGGCGCCAATGCTGTTGTGGCTATTGCAATAGCCATAGTGGCTGCATTAGCCCCGTGCAAAAAAGAAAAGCTTATTGTTGGCTTCAATGGAGGTAACAAATAATTTGCTGCAGTAAAAGCAACCGCCCCTGCTATTCCTCCATAAATATATACAGGAATTAACTTTCGGTTACCTGTAATACTTTGTAAAATTGAACCAAAAGCCCATAGCCACAGCATGTTTGTAATTACGGTAATAATACGAATATGAACAAACATATTTGTAAAAAATGTCCATGGCTTTTCTGCCAGGGCAGAAAGGTTAGCCGGCATAATAAATAATGGCAATACATTACTCTCAAAGCTGCCGGGGGCAGATTGGATTATATAATAAATGATCTGAAGAAACCAAACTGTAATAAAAAAAATCAAATTGATACTAATCAGGATCATTAATGCATTTCCATCAGCACCAAAAGAAATTTTGTGCCGGCGATAACCAATATATCTTTCAGATTCACTCATAATTTTTTCTGCCAGCTATAAAGTTACATCAATCTATTGCGCTTCTTATTAAAGAAAGTTAAGTTTTAGTAAAAAGTTTTTTTGTTCGTTTTGCCCCAAATAATTACAAGGATGAACCCCATTACCATTCCTCCAAGATGAGCAAAATGGGCAATGTTGTCGGCAGCTCCGGGATGTAAGCCACCAAACAGGTCAATGGCAGCATAAATGGCAACCATATACTTAGCTTTAATTGGAAAAGGGAAGGGAAGAATAAAAAATTCAGTGTTTGGAAACAGGTATGCAAAGGCCGCAAGTAATCCCATAACCGCACCTGAAGCACCAACGGCCATTCCGTTTACATCCATAGCAAACATTTGTGCAATGCCTGCAGCCAGGCCACAGACAAAATAAAATATTAAAAACCTTTTTGGTCCCCAAACTCTTTCCAGCACTGACCCGAACATCCACAATGCATACATATTAAATAAAATATGGAAAAAGCCACCATGCATAAACATATGTGTAACGAGCTGATAGGGCTCAAAGAATTCACTATCGTAAGATCGCAAGGCCAGCCAGGTGGTAAATGACATTGTTTTATCCAACACCATTTGAGCCACAAATACCAAAGCATTTATGATGATAAGATTTAAAACTACCGGGGTTGTTTTTTGCATTGAATTACCGTACTGCGCCATTAATTTATTTTATTTAGATGTGCAATTTACTGTTTCAATTCCAATAGAACTACGCATTCTATGTGATGGGTGTGAGGAAACATATCCAATGGCTGGATTTTTTTTACTGCATATTTTCTGGCTAATAAATTTATATCTCTTGCCTGTGTAGCTACATTACAACTTACATATACAATTTTAAGGGCCTCAATTTCCAGCAACTTGCTGATTAAATTTTCATGCATACCCACCCGAGGTGGATCAGTAATTACCACATCCGGTTTTCCGTGTTCGGCAAAAAAATCCTCATTGCAGATTTTAATTACATCACCTGCAAAAAAATGAGCATGTTCAATATTATTTAATACAGCATTCTCTTTTGCATCTTTAATTGATTCTTCAATCAGGTCTACTCCAATTATCTTTTTTGCAGATTTACTTAAAAATATCCCTATGCTTCCTGTACCGCAGTAAAGATCATATACAATTTCATTTCCGGTAAGGCAGGCAAAGCTTTTAGCCACTTCATATAATTTTAATGCCTGCCTTGTATTAGTTTGAAAAAACGATTTAGGTGATATTTTAAATTTAAATTCACCTATCCTTTCAGTTATATAGCATTTACCGGAAAATAACCGGGGATCAAGATCATTAATACTGTCATTCCATTTGGGGTTGATGGTATAAAGCAGCGTGGTAATCGCCGGGATCTTTTCTAAAAGAAAACTTAACAAGTTTTTGATCTCTGTTTTATCATCATACCCAAACACCATATTTACCATAAGTTCTGCTGTAGAGGAATAGCGAAGTATGATATTTCGCAAAAAACCTGTATGTTCTTTTATATCATAATAAGAAAGTTTTTTTTCAATTGCATATCCGCGAATTGTATTTCTTATAAGATTATTGATCTCATCCATTAGCCAGCACTCTTTAATATCAATTATTTTATCAAAAATTCCCGGGGCATGATACCCTAGTGCATTTTCCTGTGGAATTTGCAATGATTTATTTATTTCTTCATTGGTAAGATATCGCCTGTTACTAAAAGTAAAGTCCAGCTTATTACGATAGTAAATAATATTATCTGACCCGATAATGGGTAATACATCCGGCAACTCGGTTTTACCTATTCTTTTTAAAACCTGTTCGGCTTCCTGCTGTTTATACTGCAACTGCTTTTCATAAGGAAGCATCTGCCATTTACAGCCACCGCATATTCCAAAGTGTATACAAAAAGGGTCGGTTCTTTCTTTTGAATATTCAGTAAAATTTATTGCTTTTCCTTCCGCCCAATCTTTTTTATTCTTTGTTATAAATATATCCGCCACATCGCCTGGTACTGCGCCTTCTACAAATATTACTTTGCCCTCAACCCGGCCAAGTGATTTGCCTTCTGAAGCATAATCAGTTATTGACAGGTTTTTAAGAATAATTTTTTTTCTTTTCATTTTTTGTATAGACGTAAAAATAGCTATAACAGGCAGAATCGTTTGTAGAATGAAAATGTTAAGGATTTATAACAGTGGATTATCTTGCCTTCGTTTAGATAATTTTGCGTTTATTCTTAAGTTGATGAAAAGAGTTTTACCTTTTTGTATCCTATATATTATTTCATATGCAGCCAAAAGTCAGTACCATGTAACGCTGCAAACTCCCAATTATAAAAGCGGGATGGCCTACCTCACTTATTATTATGGAAAAAATATAAATATTGAAGATTCCGCCGTTGTGAATTCAAAAGGAGTTGCTGTGTTTAAAAAGAATAATAATTTACAACCGGGAATATATTCGATTGTTTACCCGGGCAAGGATAAGCTTATTGATTTTTTAGTGGATAAAGAACAACGTATTTCTATTACTTCCGATACTTCAGACCTAATAAATAAAACAATTGTAACAGGTACAAAAGAAAATGCGCTCTTTCATCAATATCAAAAATTTATCGCCATAAAAGCCAAACAACTTCAAACAGAGCAACTGGCTTATTCCAACAGCAAAACAAAAACAGATTCAGTTTTGCATCAAAATAATTATCAGAGATTAAATAAAGAACTTAACGGTTACAGGGAAAATATCATAAAAAAATATCCTTCATCTATGCTGGCAGCTTTGTTTAATGGTATGAAAGAAGCAGGTGTGGTTAATCCCCGCCCTGTAACAAAACAGGATTCTATAACCAACTATAATTTTTATAAAAAACATTATTGGGATGGAATAACTTTTATGGATAACAGGATCATACGTACACCGTTTTTTTTACCCAAGCTTGAAAGATATTTCAGGGATATTTTAACCCCCTCACCCGATACAATAATTAAAGAAGCAGATTATTTATTGTTATTGGCACGCACTAATACCGAGATGTATAAGTTTTTATTGAACTGGCTTACCGATGAATATATGTACCCAAAATATATGGGACAGGATGCGGTATTTGTTCACCTTTTTGAGAAATATCATTCAAAGGGAGTTTCAAGCTGGCTGACAGAAAAACAATTATCTGCTATTTCTAACAGGGCTTATATGGTTATGGCAAACCTGATCGGTGAAAGAGCTGCTGACCTTAATATGGTGGACACCTCAGGAAAACCCTTTCCACTCTACAAAGTAGATGCTGCAAATACAATTATTGTTTTTTGGGACCCTGCCTGCAGTCATTGTCGTGAAGAAATACCAAGGCTGGATTCTTTCTACCAGGCAAAATGGAAAAAACGGGGGGTTAAAATTTATGGTGTGCTAAGTGAAAATGAAAAAGAAAAGTGGATTAAATTTATCAGGGACCATAATTTAAAGGAGTGGATACATGTTTATCAAACTGAAGAAACAAAAAAAGCCATTGCTGCTTCTCAACAGCCGGGCTATAAACAATTATATGATATTACCCAAACCCCTGTATTATATTTATTAGATAAAGAAAAACGTATCATAGCAAAAAAACTAACACTGCAGCAAATGGACGACCTGCTTCAAACGAAAATAAAAACTAGTCTTAATTAAAGTTTACACAATTTGTTTTACCGTATTAACGATAACATGAGGCTTGCCAAGCGTATAATAATGAAGAATAGGAACGCCGGCTTTTTTTAATTCTTTCGACTGCATTAAGAGCCATTCGGTACCCACGATCTCTACATCCTTATCTTCCTTGCATTTTAAAATTTCATTGCTTAATTCAGTGGGAATATCTACATGAAAAGTTCTTGGCAAAACAGATAACTGCTTTTTTGTTGTAATAGGCTTTAGCCCGGGAATTATGGGAACATTAATACCCTTTTCTTTACATGCTTTTACAAAAGCAAAATATTTTTTATTATCAAAAAACATTTGCGTGGTTACATAATCGGCGCCTGCATCCACTTTTGCCTTTAAGAAACTAAGATCGGTTTGCAGGTTAGGTGCCTCAAAATGTTTTTCAGGGTAGCCTGCAACCCCAATACAAAATTTTGTTTTAGAGCCATCTCTTATATCTTCTTCAAGATAAATTCCGTTATTAAGATTTATCACTTGTTTTAAAAGGTCAGTTGCATAGCGATGCCCGTCAGGTTCCGGTTCAAACAAGGTTTCATTTTTTGCTGCATCCCCCCGGATAATCAGCACATTATCAATTCCCAAAAAATCAAGATCAATCAAAGCATTTTCAGTTTCCTGTTTGCTAAAGCCTCCGCATATTAAATGCGGTACCGCATCTACCTGGTAATGATTCATTATGGCTGCACAAATGCCAACGGTACCGGGTCTTTTTCTTACTTCCACTTTATCAAATGTGCCATCAGCCTTTTTCTTAAAAACCTGCTCACTGCGGTGATAAGTAACATTAATGAATGCCGGTTTAAATTCCATCAAAGGATCAAGATGATCGTAAATTGAATTAATGGTTTTACCCTTTAGTGGTGGTAAAATTTCAAAAGAGATTATAGTATCCTTTTCTTTTATGTGATCGGTTACTTTCATTCGGCTTATAAAATTGTTTGCAAACATAAACAAGTGTAAGTAAAACGCAAACTTGTTAAACTAAACCTCATACAGCTTACTTATATTATTTTTGTTGAAATAATTTTTTTTGAATCTGACAATTTTTGCCAAGGATCTTGTAAAGCATTATGGAAAACGTGCTGTTGTAAACCATGTATCATTTCATGTTCAACAGGGAGAAATTGTAGGTTTGCTTGGGCCGAATGGCGCCGGAAAAACAACAAGTTTTTACCAGGTTGTTGGTTTAATAAGGCCTGATAAAGGCGACATTTTTTTAAATGATCTCAATATTACGCGGCTGCCTATGTATAAAAGGGCAAAAATGGGTATCGGATATTTACCACAGGAAGCAAGTGTTTTTAGAAAACTTAGCGTTGAAGATAACATTGCAGCTGTTCTGGAAATGAGTAAGTACACTAAAAAGCAGCAAAAAGAAAAACTGGAATCACTGATAGATGAATTAAGATTAAGTCACGTTCGCAAAAGCAATGGAGATGTACTAAGCGGCGGCGAAAGAAGAAGAACTGAGATAGCCCGGGCACTGGCTGTAGATCCTAAATTTATTTTATTGGATGAACCGTTTGCCGGAATAGATCCTATTGCCGTTGAAGATATTCAGTCAATAGTAAATAAATTAAAATTTAAGAATATCGGTATTCTTATTACAGATCATAACGTAAATGAAACACTCTCCATTTGTGACAGGGCTTATCTTCTTATAGAAGGGAAAATTTTTAAACACGGCACGGCGGAAGAACTTGCCGATGACGAACACGTAAGAAGATTATACCTCGGCAGAAATTTTGAATTAAAGCGAAAAGATTTTTTACAAGCATAAAATCAGTCATTAGTCAATAGTCATTATACAACTTAAACTAATAACCAATGACCTGATGACTTATTGACCTATATCAAATATCTTCTTAAATTATTGATTATTTTGCCAAGATATGAAACTGCTCAGCCCTGCAATATCACGTTTGGCACGCTTAAGGTTATGGCGTATTGAAAATTGGGTGACCAACCCGATTGCCGCCCAGCGTGAAGTTTTACAGGATTTAATTACAGCAGCACAATACACTGAATTTGGCAGGAAGTATAAGTTTCAAAATTTATTCTCTATAAAAGAATATAAAAACAACGTGCCAATTCATGAGTACGATGATATAAAACCGTACATTTTAAAAATGATGGAAGGCGAAGAAAATATTTTATGGAATATGCCTGTAAACTGGTTTGCAAAAAGTAGTGGCACTACTTCAGATAAAAGCAAGTTTATACCTATCAGCGATGAAACCCTCACTGATACTCACTTTAAGGCATCCAAAGATGTGCTTACAAACTATTATAAAAATTTCCCTGAAAGTGATTTACTCACAGGCAAAAGCCTGGTAGTGGGCGGAAGCCACCAGGTACATCATGTAAATGAAGACATACATTATGGTGATCTAAGCGCTGTGCTTATGCAAAACACTCCATTCTGGGGGCATTGGGTAAGGACTCCTGAATTAAGTATTGCTTTGCTGGATGAATGGGAAGATAAAATTGAAAAGCTTGCAAGTACAACAATGAAGGAAAATGTTACTTCAATTGCAGGTGTGCCTACCTGGACCATTGTTTTAATAAAAAGAATTTTAGAGCTCTCAGGTAAACAATATCTGAAAGAAGTGTGGCCAAACCTTGAATTATATATACATGGAGGCGTTTCATTTGTACCTTACCGGGAACAACTTGATAAACTGATTGGTAAGCCAATAAATTATCTTGAAATATATAATGCAAGCGAAGGTTTTTTTGCGGGGCAGGATAAGCCTGATGAGGAAGGAATGCTTTTATATACGGATCATGGAATTTTTTATGAGTTTATGCCTGTGGAGGAATATGGAAAAGAGAAACCACAAACCATAGGTTTAAAAGATGTAGTAATAAATAAAAATTATGCTCCTGTAATAACCACTAATGGCGGCTTATGGAGATATCTGATAGGGGATACAATTCAATTTACATCACTTAATCCTTATAAAATAAAAGTTTCCGGCAGGCTTAAACATTATATTAATGCATTTGGAGAGGAAATAATCGTTGATAATTCTGATAAAGCTATTGCCATAGCCTCTGAAAAAACAGGGGCTATTGTTACTGATTATACCGCAGCTCCTGTGTATTTTAGCGATAATAGTAATGGGGCACATGAATGGCTGATTGAATTTGATAAAGACCCTGATGATCTTAATAAATTTACATTTGAATTGGACAATGCTTTAAAATATGCCAACAGCGATTATGAAGCCAAGCGGTATAAAAATATTGCACTTCGTATGCCGGTGGTTCATTCAGTAAAAAAAGGCACGTTTACTGAATGGCTGCGCAGCAAAGGTAAATTGGGGGGTCAGCATAAAGTTCCGAGACTAAGTAATGAAAGAAAATTTGTGGAAGAAATTTTATCTATAAAAATTTAAGTAATCATGGAGAAATTATTAGAGGGAAAAGTTGCCATTGTAACCGGCGCCAGTCGCGGCATAGGCGAAGGCATTGCATTAAAACTGGCAGAGCATGGAGCACACATTGCTTTTACTTATTTGAGCAGTGATGAAAAAGCAAAAGCTTTGGAAGAAAGATTACAAACTTTTGGTATAAACGCAAAGGCTTATAAAAGCAATGCGGCCATTTATGATTATGCTGAATCAACAGTAAATGAAGTGGTAAAAGAATTTGGCAGCATAGATATTTGCGTTAATAATGCCGGTATTTCAAAAGATAATTTGTTATTAAGAATGACCGCAGAGCAATGGGATGAAGTAATAACTACAAATTTGAAAAGCGTTTTCAATATGACAAAACAGGTTATTCGCCCGATGATGAAAGCAAGGAAAGGAAGTATTATAAATATGAGCTCAATAATAGGAATGCGTGGAAATGCAGGCCAGAGCAGCTATGCAGCAAGTAAGGCTGGTATAATTGGATTTACAAAATCTATAGCCGCAGAATTAGGCAGCCGCAATGTTAGGTGCAATGCCATTGCCCCCGGCTTTGTAGAAACAGATATGACAAGTTATTTAAAAGAAGGCGAAGGAGCTGATAAATACAAAGCAAATATTCCTTTGGGAAGATTTGGAACAGCTGAAGACATTGCAAATGTTACGTTGTTTTTAGCAAGTGATATGAGCAGTTATGTTACCGGGCAAACCATTAGTGTTTGTGGTGGATTGAATATGTAGAACACCCTCTAAATCTCCCTAAGGGAGACTTAGTTACGCTAAAAATTTTTAAGCTTCTTTTTGATGCTCAATGGTATGCCGATAAAGTGATTGCGACCCTTCGACTTTGCTCAAGATAAACTTCACGATGATGCTATAAAATACTAAGGCTGGAATTAAAAAAAGAGAGAGTCTGAATAAGTTTAGGATTTAAAAAACGTAGAAACTTTGCAAGTCTCCCTTTAGGGAGATTTAGAGGGTTTTAGATTTTATTCCGCCTCTGCCACCACCTCCTTAACTTCCGGTATCATTCTTTTCATCATACCTTCAATGCCGGCTTTTAAAGTAATCATAGAAGAAGGGCAACCACTGCAGCTTCCCTGGAGCATAAGGTTCACTTTTCCATCCTGGTAGCTTCTGAATTGTATAGCGCCGCCATCCATTTCTACTGCTGGTTTTACATAATTTTCCAATAGTTCTTTAATACGCTTTACCACATCTTCATCATCAGCGCTTACTTCGTTGCTGCTTTGTGATTTCATAGCAGCAACTTCTTCTTCATTTACAACCGGCTTACCTTCTTCCAGATACTCTTTTAAAAATTGTTTTATTGAAGGAATAACATCCTGCCAGTCTTCAGTTTCATTTGTTTTGGTAAGTGTAACAAAATTGCTTGCAATAAAAACGGATTTTATAAAAGGGAAACTGAAAAGCTCGGTGGCTAAGGGTGATGGGGCGGCACTTGCCTCATCCTGGAAATCGATGCTCTTGCCGGGATATAATAATTTGTTCGCTACAAATTTCATGGTCTCCGGGTTAGGAGTCATTTCAGTGTATATACTTATTACGGGATTGCCTGTTTTAATCATTGTAAAAAATTGAGAATATAAAGTTACTAAGGTTTATTAAGAGGAATGGCAATTAGAAAGTTAAAAGCAGAAGCTTTTTCTAATTTCGAAAGTTGTACCCTATGTGTTACTATGTGCCTATGTACTATGTGGTAGTAAAAAATTAAACACATAGGGCACATAGAATCATATAAAGCAACTTAAGAATTTACTACCCTCAGCTTAGCATAATTCAACATTATTTTTTTCTCGCCGTTATGCTCAAATTTAACGGTGGCAATAGGATTGTGTGCAGCCCCTTCCATTTTTATTACTTCACCAAAACCAAATTTCTGATGCTCCACTTTCGCACCTTCCTGTAAATTAGACGTATCGCTTGGTGCAAAATCAGGAGAAGGAATATGTTCTTTTATTTTTACTGTAGCAGTTCCAACATAGGAGGGTTTATCAGTGTAACGTGGGCGGTCATCTGTTGGTCCTTTGAACGCTGATCTTAGTTTATCAAACGGATTCCAGTGAGAGGTTTGATTATTACGCATGTTGCCACCTGCGAAAGCACGGTCTAAATATTTTTCAGGAAGCTCATTAATAAATCTACTGGGTTCATTTTGTGTAAGGTTTCCAAAGCGGTAGCGTGTATTTGCATACGTTAAATATAATTTCTGCTTTGCCCGGGTTACTGCCACATAAAATAATCTTCGTTCTTCTTCTAATTCCTCTTTAGTGTTTATTGACATAGAGTTGGGGAACAAAGTTTCTTCCAAACCTCCAACAAAAATTACCGGGAACTCCAAGCCTTTTGCAGCATGTATTGTCATTAATTTTACCACATCACTTTCGCTTTTATCCTCATCTGCATCAGTAAGTAAAGTAATTTGCTGCAGGTAACTCCCCAGGCTTTTATCCAGCAATTCACCATCTTCAGTGGGTGTTTCGGTAAATTCTTTAATAGAATTAAGTAACTCCTGTATGTTCTCATATCTTGCTAATCCTTCGGTTGTTTTATCATTAAACAAATCTTTTATTATACCAGTGCTTTTGCCTACTATTATTGCAAGATCATACGCATTCTTTTTTTCCAGTTCACTTTGAAACATTTTTATCATTGTAACAAAGTTGTTTATTACCTCAAGGGTATTTGCCCTGTAACCAAATTCAGCAGTCCGTTCCAGTACATTCCAGAATGAAATATTATTATTATTGGCAAATAAAATCGCCTTCTCAATAGTCGTTTTTCCAATACCTCTTGCAGGAAAATTAATGATGCGTTTTAATGCTTCTTCGTCACCCGGATTTAAAATAACCCTCAGATAACTTAAGAAATCTTTTATTTCTTTCCTCTGGTAAAAGCTTATACCACCATAAATGCGATAAGCAATATTCATGCGGCGCAGGCTTTCTTCAAAACTCCGGCTTTGTGCATTGGTGCGGTATAAAATGGCAAACTCACTATTGCGAAAATGGTTGCGAAGCTTTTGCTCCTGTATGGCATCTGCAACATATTTTCCTTCATCATTGTCCGTTGCTGTACGTACCAGTTTTATTTTTTCTCCTTCATCATTGGCTGTCCATAATTTTTTGGGGAGTTGGCCTTTATTATTGGCAATAACATCATTGGCAACATGCAAAATACTTTGTGAGCTACGGTAATTCTGCTCAAGTAAAACAATCTTTACCTCATCATAATCTTTTTGAAACTGTAAAATGTTTTCTATTGTGGCGCCCCTAAAGCTATAAATGCTTTGTGCATCATCACCCACTACGGCTACATTTTCATGCATGGCGCCCAGCAGTTTAATAATTGCATATTGTGCCGGGTTGGTATCCTGGTACTCATCAATCATTATGTATTTAAACTTTCGCTGGTATTTGCTCAGGCTTTCAGGATGTGTGCTTAGTAATAAATAAAACTTAAGCAACAGGTCATCAAAATCCATTGCGCCGTTTTTAAAACAGCGCTTGCAATACGCATCAAAAATCTGCCCCAGCATTGGCCGATTGGCCCTTACATCTTCCTGCTGTAAAATATAATCGTTCATGTATTCGGCTGCCGTTATCAAGCCATTCTTAGCACCTGAAATTCGGTTATACACTACATTTGGCTTGTACTGCTTATCATCCAGGCCTAATTCATTAATAACCGTTTTTACCACACTTTTTGCATCATCAGTATCATAAATGGTAAAGTTGCGTGGATAGCCCAGCTTGTCTGCTTCAGCCCGTAAAATTCTAGCGAATACAGAGTGAAAGGTTCCGATGTATAAATTTCTTGCTTCGTTGTTACCTAAAATTCTTTCTACCCTTTCCTTCATTTCTGCAGCAGCCTTGTTGGTAAATGTTAGGGCAAGAATATTAAAAGCATCCACCCCGTTAGCCATAAGATGGGCAATACGGGTAGTAAGTACTTTTGTTTTACCACTTCCTGCCCCTGCAACAATCATGATAGGGCCGTCCCGATGCAGCACAGCTTCTCTCTGTGGCTCATTCAAATCCTGTAAATAATTGTGCATGTTGTAAAGTTACGAAATGCAAAAGAGGCAGCAGATTATGTTAGGAAATATTTGGGATCTTAAGAGTTATTTTTTTAGAAAGAGTACATATCCAACGAGCCATTAATACGTGATTTAAAATGAGCCAGTTTCTCAAACTTTTTCTTTATTACATTTTTTTGAACTATGGGGGCATAGTGCAGGATATTGAGTGTTTTAATAAAGGGAGCCATTTTATTATATGCAGCAGGCGTTATACCATATCCCTTTAAAAAATGTTCCTGTTCATCAATGGAAAGATCATGTAAGGCAATGGAGAGTTCCCAATAAGGGGCAATGTTAGAGGTGCAATTTTCCCAATCTATAATAGAAATTATTTTTCCCTGTTTATCTATGATTATATTTTTAAATCTTATATCTCCATGATTCAGCGTTGGCTTTTTTTTCCAGCTTTCCATTTCTTCCAGGTGAGCTTTTATTGCCTTACCGGTTTTGGGTAAAAGCATTTTATATTTTATCAGCGTATTAAGCCGCTGCATTACATTCAGTTCTTTATGGAGATATTCTTTCCATGTATTATTTTTTGAAAGAATGTTTTCTGACCAGTTTGATACATTGCCAAAATTATTGGTAGGTATTGTATTAATTTTTGCTGCAAGCTTTCCCATATCATGTAGTAGTTGCCTGCGTTCAGTATAATCTGTTGCGGCTTCTCCATTTATCTTTCTAACTACCATGTATGGTACAGGAATAATTTCATTACCAACTTCAAGTATATCAGGCACTGGTATTTTATATTCTCTGGCCCTTTCCACTACCCATTGCTCTTTTAAAAAACCTGTAATCTTTTCCTGTTTATCACTAAGCCTTACTATTAATTCGTTCTCCGGCAAACTTGCTGAAAAAACATAATTGCTTAACCCGCCGGAAAGCGATTTGATCCTGATATTTTTATTGCCATAGAAATGCTTGAGCAATTTTCTTGCAAGCATCATATGTTCCCTGATCTTTGCTTTACTTTTAACAGGCATTTATTACTGTAATATTTTATTTTGCTGCATTTCTGCAAAATGAAAAAGAAGCTGACCGAATTCTGTAAAACCAGGTAGTTTAATGGTATCTGATGAACCCCGGAATGGCAATTTACCATTTCCAATATGAACGGACAGGCCAACACCTTTGAGAAAATTATCCATTTCGGTGTCGCCTGCTCCAATGGAATGAGCAAGATCAGCGCCCAATAGTTTTGCCATTTCTTTCGTCCCCGATAATTTATCTATCCCGGCAGTGGTAAAAAAATTATTCTTTTTACTGTGCTGGTATGCCATCAGTTTATCCGCTTCTGCTTCTATCAGCAAAAAAATCATGCAAAGCTTTTGTGATAATAATATATTTCTTAATTTTTCCTGGCTTGTTGAAATTACCGATGATGCACTTAAATATTTTTTTTGTAACTGGGGGATTCTTTTTTCATCTGGTGTCCAGATGATCTCTCCGGCAGTCCAGTCTTCAGGATAATAAAAGAAAACAATATTATGAATTCCCCCCTCAATTAAATCTGATACTCCTTTTAAAACAGTATCTATCTCCGGCTCCGTTAATGTAAATGATACCATTTGTTTGAACACAAAATTACCGTTTGGTGATTGTACAATATGGCCAAGCTGGCTGCCATTTAATAAAATAACCGGAATGGGAGCATTCGAAATAGTATACCATTCCTTTCCAAAAGTATGTATCACTGATAAAGGGAAACGAAGTGTATTGATAATTATCGGTCGGCCAAGATGATGCATTTTTTTTAATCCGAGCTCTACGGAGGTATGAATTATAATTTTGCCATTGTACTCATGCACTGCTGTACCATCAAGATCGGTAATAACAGCCCCATGTGTGGAGAATTTACTATTATTAAAAAAAGTTTCAAGTTGATTTATGTGTTCTGGTGCCAGTTCCATCATAATTGTACCAATCAGCAAAAGTTTTGCCAGCTAAGTTATTGTAAGCTCAGCTTTTTACTCTCTTATCCCTGCCGTTTTCTCTTTCTCCTTCTTAAATTTATTAAAAAGGTCAAGTTTAAATTTAATATTGCCATCAGGGCCGGGGCGGCCGCGGAGATAAATACTTCTGCCTGCTTTTTTATCTGTACCTATATTCTCCGGCTTTACATGTGCATCTGGTTTATGAATATTACTTAGTGGCACCTGTATGCTTATATCTGTTGTTCCTCTTGTACTGAATATTCCTTCAACAAACATTGACATTACACTGGACTGTATTTCCATTCTGTTGATCTTTACTTCCTGGTTTTTTATTTCAAAACGATTTTTCAATTCGGCAAAGCGTATGTTATCAAAATCCCTGTTTTTAAATAAAAAAATCTGCATTTTTTTTACAGGCTCGTAGTTAATCAGCGCTCCGTTTTTAAGAGAGAAATCCACAATACCTGCAACACTGCCAGGATAAGCTTTTCCTTCATCATCAATTGCCAGGTTTGCATCAATTTTTGCGGACAGTTTGCCGGCTAAGCTTTGCGCTGTTATTCCGTCCTGTCCAAAATTATTAAATGCTGCCAGCGTTTTGCTTACATCTGCATTCTGTACTGCCACATTCACTTTTGCCTGGTGTCTGTTAGCCGCCTCCCCTATAAGTGAACCGGATAATTCCATTCGTCCGCCTGCATGGTCCATGCTTACATTATTAATTAAATACCGATCTTGCAGCATAGATACATTTGCTATAGCATTGGTGGCATCAAACTTTTTATAAATAAGATGACCAGCTTTTAAGTTAACCACCAAACTGCCCTGGTCAAGTGCCTGGTCAATTTTACTGGCCATTTTTACAAGCTTATTTTTTTTGCTATAATTAGTTGCTGCTTTTTTCCTGGCTTTTAATAAAAAAGTAAATGCGTTAAGGTTAAGTGAGGGAGAATAAATATTCCAGTCAATGTTCACTTTGTTGGGTTCTGAGTCTATCAGGGTTAACAGGTTAAGCGCCCTTCCTTCCATAAATATTTTATTATTCAGCACCTCGGCTTGAAGGTTTTCTACAAATACATCTGAGCTTTTGAATACTA
>MWVW01000032.1_pt1 | contig 32643 bp, 29 predicted proteins | sample 1047191 | NCBI WGS metagenome assembly MWVW01 (sample SAMN06349985, study PRJNA376086) | soil metagenome | isolation source: MtG22-5 sample Antarctic (ecotone) | place: Antarctica
CCAAAAAAGAAAGCTAAAACTCGTAGCCCGTATCAAAAAATCAATCACTAAATTTGATTTGAAACCTAGCGATATTGGATTTGCAGATGTTTCATTATCAACAACTTCATGATTCGTTAGTCAGAATTGCGAGGAACGAAGCAATCTCATTTCAAAGGAATGAATTTGTTTTGCGTTTTCTTAATGTGTCGTGCTTTAATTATAAGATTGCTTCGCGAGGCGCTCGCAATGACGGTCAGGATGGCGTGTCCGTATTTTAAAAACCACTAAAAGTGAAGCAATTTCCTGATGGTTGAGTTGCTATGCTGATCGTCATTGCGAGGAACGAAGCAATCTCATTTCAAAGGAATGAATTTGTTTTGCGTTTTCTTCAAGTCGTGCTTTAATTATAAGATTGCTTCTCCCGCTTAGGCGGGATCGCAATGACGGTCGGGATGGTGAGCTCGTATTTTAAAAACCGATAAGAACGACTCTATTTAATTTATCATTGCGAGGAACGAAGCAATTTCCTGGTGGTTGAGTTGCTGTACTGATCAATGACAACACTCCTATAAACGTCATTGCGAGGGACGAAGCAATCTCATTTCAAAGGAACGAATTTGTTTTGCGTTTTCTTCATGTCGTGCATTAATGATTACTGCGCGAGGTGCTTGCAATGACGCACGAAAAAAACTTTCATATGTTTCCTTTCCAATCCCATAGCACAATACTCCACTCTGTATTATCCAGACTTGAATATTTATGTATTTCTTTAAAACCTATTCTTTTGTGCGCATTTATTGAACGTTGATTCGCTATGGCTATTTCTGTTATTGCAAAAGCATACTTTTCACTAAAATGATCCCTGTATGCTTTGTAGCAGTTATCCAAAATTCCTTGCCCCCGGTATTGTTTGTCTATACACACTTGGCCCACAACAATATAGTCATACGCTGAAATGCGCTTATGTTCATAAGTTATCTCTTCGAATAATTCAAACATGGGCACCAACACAGGGATATCATTACCGGAGCGTTGGGTCATTGCCAGCAGGTAGGCTACAACCTTATCACCATCTTTGGCAATGATGTGCTTTTCAATATCGTTTAACCTTTTCAGATCCGCATAACTATGTATAACCGTAACAAAACCTTCTTTTCGCATTTCATCAGCGGTAAGCGATTGGGCAAGGTTTGACTTCTGCAGTTTTAATATACCGTGAAGATCCTGGTCAGTAGTTGACAAAGTATAATTTAACATCAATTCAAATTAAATAACCTGCATCTTTAATTGTACATGTTGGGATCAGCGGGTAAAAATATTTTATCATGATACAACCACTTTTGTTATAAACATTAAAGGATTTCTAAAGAAAGAGCTTACTATTGAAAAATATCATAAACTCATATAATTCTTTCTATGCCAATTATACCAAAAACACTGGTTTTACGTTAACCAAAAACAAGAAATGGTATTTTGCATTATGAGAAAGTTTCTGGTTACCCTGATTTTTTGTTTACCCATTGCTCTTTTTGCTCAGAACTCCTACAGGCAGGAAGGAGAGTTTGGAGTCGGTATTGGCGCAGCTCATTATTTCGGAGACCTTAATACCCGTGCACATATAAACCGGCCAAAACCGGCAGCCACATTATTCTTTCGCAAAAACTTCGGCAATTATATAGCCATGCGCATTGGTGCGTCCTTTGCACAGGTAGGTTATTCCGATGTATATAATAATGACAATGAATACATGCGCCGTCGCAACCTAAGCTTCAATTCGAATATATGGGAGCTGGCACTGCAGGGCGATTTTAATTTCTACCGCTTCATGCCGGGTGAGCGGGACTTCAGCTTCACACCTTATATCACTTTTGGAGCAGGATTTTTTAATTATGATCCCTATGCCTACCTGGGAGATGAAAAATATTCACTGAGAGAGCTGGGTACCGAAGGCCAGGGCGATGCTTCTTATCCTGACCGTAAACCTTATAATTCCATGGCGGTAAGTGTACCAATTGGTGTGGGTATAAAATATTCTATTAATGAGCGTATTAACATTGGATTTGAAATTGTACATCGTTTTACCAATACGGACTATCTCGATGATGTAAGCAAGACTTATGTGGATCCGGCTATTTTCCCTCCCAACCCCGATGGTTCACCTTCCCCTTCATTTTTGTTGCACGACCGTTCTTACGAAACAGGAACGCCAATTGGTGCAAAAGGTGTACAAAGAGGCAACAGCAAACAAAATGACCAGTTTGCTACAGCCATATTATACATCAGCTTCAATCTGCAATCGTATAAATGTCCCACATTTGAATGACCTCTCTTAAAAATTAGATTAGAAATTTGATGTTCTTATGATGATTATCTTTGTGCCCCTGCATAATGACGGACTACTTAGCACAAATAGATAAAAACAAGCTCCCGCAGCATATTGCCATCATCATGGACGGAAATGGAAGATGGGCGAGTGAACAAGGGCAGGACCGCCTTTTTGGACATTATCATGGTGTGGAAAGTGTAAGAGATATAGTGGAAGGCTGTGCAGAACTGGGAATAGGCTATCTGACATTATATGCTTTTTCTACCGAAAACTGGGATCGTCCACAATATGAAGTGGTAGGTCTAATGGAATTACTGGTAACTACTATTAGAAATGAAGTTGAAAGCCTTCGTAAAAACAATATAAAACTTCATGTCATTGGCGACTTGAGCATGCTGCCCAGGTATGCCCAAAAAGAATTGCAGGAAGCACTGGAGATCACAAGTGAAAATACAGGACTCAACCTGGTAATGGCACTCAGTTACAGTGGTCGCTGGGAGCTGCTCAATGCTGTAAAAAATATAGCCTGGGAAGTAAAGCAGGGAAAGCTGAATGTGGAAGAGATAGATCAAAATACATTACAACAATATTTATGCACCAGTGCTTTCCCCGATCCTGAGTTAATGATACGCACCAGTGGTGAATACCGTATCTCAAATTTTTTACTTTACCAACTGGCCTACGCTGAGCTTTATTTCACCATAGTTCGCTGGCCAGAGTTCCGTAAAGCCAACCTGTATGAAGCCATTCTTGATTTCCAATCGAGAGAACGGCGCTTTGGGAAAACCAGCGAACAACTCACCAATCTGTCAAGCTCCTCTGCCACATAGTTCTTAAAGGAATGAAGACTGCTCCTTTTAACAAAACCGTTTGAAATTTACCGTTAATTTGCCGCCCAAAGCTCTATTGTTACTGCCTTAGGACTGTTTTGAACCATTGAATATGCAACTATTTTTATCGCGGGTGTTTATCCTGCTTTTTGTTTTTTGCGGTGCTGCGCTGTGTGGATTTGCCCAGGATACTACTCATCCTACCTCTGTAGACCCCACCTTAATGGGGTTGGAAACCAGCCGGGTCCCAAAGGAATATACCATTCGATCAATACAGGTAACCGGGCTTAATTATTTAGACAGCTCTATCATTATTTCCATTTCTGGTTTGCAGATTGGCGACAAAATACAGATACCAGGTGGCGATGCTTTTTCCAAAGCTGTCACCAATTTGTGGAATCAGAAGTTATTTTCCAATATTCAGATATACATTACTGAAATAACCGGCGACAATATCAGCCTTGAAATTAATGTACAGGAAAGACCCAAGCTGGGGAATTTCAAATTTCTAGGTATAAAAAAATCGGAAGCAGAAGAAGTAAGTGAAAAAATCGGTTTGATCAAATCCACTATTATCACAGAAAACACAAAGCGAAATGCAATAAATGCAATAGAAAAATTTTATACTGATAAAGGATATAAAAATATTGCTGTCCGCATTGAGGAAAAACCTGATCCTTCTTTTGTCAATTCCAATGAACTTATATTTTATGTAGAAAAAGGAAGAAAAGTTAGGGTAAACCAGGTGAGTATTTATGGAAATGATGAAGTGTCGGACCTCCGATTAAAAAAGGAAATGAAAGGCACAAAAGAGATGACCAAATTCACACTGCATCCTGACGAGATCAAAAGCCCTTATGGTGAAAATGTCCGGATGCACTTCAGTGACTACCTGAAAGACTATGGGTTCCTGTCCTTATCAAAAACAAAAAATTTTCTTGACCCTTATTTTCGATTTAAACTTTTTAGCGGGGCTAAGTTTGATCAGAAAAAATATGACGAGGACAAAGAAAAACTGTTGAATTATTATAATTCTTTAGGCTACCGCGATGCCCAGATAATAGCCGATACCCAATATTATACACCTGACGGCAATTTGAATATAGATGTTAAGGTGGAAGAAGGCCGCAAATATTATTTTGGTGAACTTACATGGAAAGGAAATACAAAATACAGTGATTCTGTATTGAATGCTGTATTACGCATTAATAAAGGAGATGTGTACAATCTTGATATACTCAACAACCGCCTGGGCAAGCAATTGTCAGCTGAGGGCGGCGACATTGGCGGATTGTACATGGATGATGGATATTTATATTTTCGTGTGGAGCCGATAGAAACTGCTGTTTACAACGATACAATAGATTTTGAATTGCGGGTAATAGAAGGTGCGCAGGCCACTATTAAAAATGTGAACATTTTCGGCAATGATAAAACCAAGGACCATGTAATACGACGGGAACTCCGTACAGTGCCCGGGGAAAAATTCAGCCGAACAGATCTCATACGTTCCCAGCGTGAATTAGCTAACCTTCAATATTTTAACCAGGAAAAAATAAACCCTGGTGTCGATCCCAACCAGGAAGACGGAACTGTGGATATCAATTGGGGCCTCGAAGAAAAATCATCAGACCAGTTGGAGCTATCAGCAGGCTGGGGTGGCGGTGTAGGATTGACGGGTACCCTCGGTGTTTCATTTAATAATTTTTCTATTAAAAATATTCTGAAAAAATCATCATGGGATCCTTTGCCAACAGGCGATGGACAAAAACTCAGCCTTCGCATACAATCCAATGGTAAAGCCTACCAGTCTTATAATTTTTCGTTTACTGAGCCATGGCTTGGAGGCAAGAAAAAGAACTCACTTACTTTTTCAATGTATAGGAGCAATATCAGGGCGAGTGGTCAATACAATGAAAAAGGCAGGTTTGAATACAGCGATACAAGTACACTTGGTGTGTTTGGCGCCACACTATCACTGGGCAAGCAATTGAAATGGCCGGATGATTATTTCAGTCTAGTATATGCTTTGAATTATACAAGGTATAATTTGAAAAACTATCTTTATTCCGGATTTGGCATCACCGATGGCATATCGAACAATGTAAGCTTAAGATTAGGTTTGCAACGTTCATCTGTATATGATCCTACTTTTCCCCGAAGCGGGTCGAATATGGTAGCAAGTGTACAATTCACACCACCGTATTCTTTGCTGGATAAAGGTGTTATCAATTCAGATAACCCATATAAAAACCCGGAGTTTCATAAATGGCGTTTCAATTCTGAATGGTTTGTTCCAATAGGCAGACCAATGGGTGCTGAAAAAAACCGACAATTTGTATTGAAACTTGCTGCTAAATATGGATTTATTGGCCGGTACAACAGCAAACTGGAAATTTCTCCTTTTGACCGTTTCCAGGTGGGTGGTGATGGTCTTAACCAATCGGGCGGTGGTATTATCGGGTATGATGTAATTGCTTTGCGTGGGTACCCGGTTTTCCAAACCTCTGATCCTGCTATTAATCCTGATTTGAATAATGCAACTCAGTATTTTACCATATTCAATAAATATTCATTGGAGTTGCGTTATCCTATTGTTACCAATCCGAGCAGCACCATTTATGCATTGACTTTCCTCGATGCAGCCAATGGATGGTATTCTTTTAAAGATTACAATCCTTTCCGCTTACGCCGGAGTGTAGGTGTAGGTATGCGTTTCTTCTTACCTATGTTTGGACTGCTTGGGTTTGATTATGGCTTTGGCCTTGATCGCCAGCGGCCCGGGGATAAAGGATTAAAAAATTCAACACGTTTTACCTTTATGCTTGGTTTTGAACCGGAATAACTTATTTCAATTCTAATAATATTGATTCTATAACCTTATTAAATAGTTATATATGAAAAGATTTTTTATACTGGCCATTGCCTTATTCTTTACCTCAATGGTCTTTGCCCAGCGTTATGCAATCATAGATACCAAATACATTCTTGACAAATTGCCTGATTATAAATCTGCACAAAAAAATCTTGATGATATAGCATCAGGCTGGCAGAAAGAAATTGATAAAATGCAGGCGGAACTGGATAAAATGTATAAGGATTTTGACGCGGAACAGGTAATGTTGAGTGATGAATTACGTAAGAAAAGAGAAGACCAGTTATTTATAAAAGAAAAAACCCTGCGTGATCAGCAGCGCCAGCGTTTTGGTTTCGAAGGTGATTTGTTCAAAAAAAGACAGGAGCTCGTCAAGCCTGTTCAGGACAAGGTTTATAATGCCGTGCAAAGGTTGGCTGTGCAAAGAGGTTATGATTTCATTTTAGATAAAAGCGAAGGAATTACGGTTATATTTGCCGACCCAAAACTGGAAAAAAGTGAAGATGTATTGCGTGAACTGGGTGTTCGTAATTAAATAAATGTAAAAAACTTTCATCAGGGCAACTATAGCTCACAAAAAACTATCATAATAAAACATCACAAAAACAGCTCATGAACAAGATCAAATTATTGATTGCAGTAGCCATACTTACAGTTAGTTACGGTGCTTCTGCACAAAAAGCAGGTTATATCAGCCTGGACCAGGTGGTGGCTTTAATGCCCGAAGTAAAAAAGGTTGATTCATTGCTTCAAAAATACCAGTCCGATTCTTTAAACCCTCAATTTACCTATATGGTAGGTGAGTATAACCGTAAAGACAGCCTGGTAAATGGAAAAGATTCTTTAAAAACACCAGCTGCAGCCCGTACGGTAGCACGTCAGGAAATGGAAGGTTTGGCTTACCAGATACAAAACTGGCAGGGCATAGTGCAAAACGCTATGCAGCAAAAAGAAAATCAATTGCTGCAGCCTATTTATATTAAAGCTATGAATGCATTGACAACTGTATCAAAAGAAAGTGGCTATGCATATGTGTATAATAAAGAAGCATTATTAGTAGCGCCACCGGCGGATGACCTGCTTCCCCTGGTAGCAAAAAAGCTGAACCTCAAGCTGCCTGCAAATACTGCGGGTAAAGTTGCACCTAAAAAATAATTTTTCTGCTAATCTTAGTCCCGCCCGGTTTTGAGGCGGGTTTTTTTTGTCTGAGGAATTAAATCGTAAGAGCAATACGCTTCCTGGGAGTGTATGCATCTAACTTTACTTTATGTCTCCAGTAGGTGTTTTTGATTCGGGATTTGGCGGTCTTACCGTACTGCGTGCATTAACAGATCGCATGCCTCAGTATGATTATTTATACCTGGGAGATAATGCAAGGACACCTTATGGCAACCGCAGTTTTGAAACAGTATATAGATATACCCTGCAGTGTGTGGAATGGGTATTGAAACAAAACTGTCCGTTGATTATTCTTGCATGCAATACAGCCTCGGCGAAAGCCCTGCGAACCATTCAGCAAAATGACCTGCAAAAACTCAATCCTGATGCAAGAGTATTAGGGGTACTCAGGCCTACTACAGAAGTGATAGGCAATTTCTCTAAAACCAAAACAATAGGCATTTTAGGAACCATAGGCACTATACAGTCTTCCTCTTATCTATTGGAAATAGAAAAATTTTTTCCAGGTCTGACTGTAGTACAGGAAGCCTGTCCCATGTGGGTGCCGCTTGTAGAAAACAACGAGCATTCAGGAGAAGGAGCAGATTATTTTATAAAAAAACATATTGATAATATATTAGAGAAAAATGAGAAAGTGGATACTTTACTCCTGGCTTGCACCCATTATCCGCTACTAATAGATAAAATAAAAAATTTTCTTCCTGCGCATGTTCAGCTCATAACGCAAGGTGATATTGTGGCCAACAGTCTTCAGAATTATTTATATCGTCATCATGAGATAGAAAGCAGGCTGACAAAAAATGCACAACGTCTTTTTTATACCACGGATTCAACTACAGAATTCAACAACAAAGGCACCGCTTTTTTTGGTGCACCCATTGCTTCTGAACATTTAAATATTTAAGGAAGACGTACGATCTGACTGCCCTATAAATACAGGCTGTGCCTGACTATTATCAGGAATAACAAAAGATGAAAAAAAGCTGACTAACCTTAATGAGCAATAGTTAAGTACTTATGCAATTAACTATCCGTATTCTTACGAATTTCAAAAAAAGAAGTATTACCCGATTTTGCAAGCTGGTTATGTAATCACATTTCATGATTGTATCTTGACATTAACAAGCTGAAAAGCTTTAATCTATATCCTAAAAACCAACCCTATGAGTATAGTAACCATAATGGGTACGCTATCCGCATTTATCTTTTTACTACCTGTGGTCATCATATTGACCTGCAGACTGGCAACTAATAAAAGTTTGATAGCCCTTCTTATTTATTTCTTTATTAATTCTGTTTATTACCTCATGGAGCATAAAGTTTTGCATGTGTCCGGCAATGTGCAGGAAGTTAGCGCCATAGTTATAAATTACCTGGATGTACCATTAATATTTACTGCTTTTCTTTTTTTCTCCACCACTCCCAGGAAGAAAAACATTCTTCAGGTAAGCATGTATATTTTTATCGCATATGAAATATTTATAAGCCTTGTATATGGCTTCAATGCACAAACTGTTATTTATATTATAGGCCCTGGTATAGCGCTGACATTGATTTATGCTGCATTAATTTTTGGACAATTTGTGAAACTGTCTATTGAGAAAAACAAATTTTTAGACAAGACTTTGATGATAGCTTCTATATTATTTGCTTATGGGTGCAATATCATGATTTATTGTTTTTTTTATATACAAAAAACAAACGCCGTAAGTGATGTTTATCTTATCTATTATATAGCTTCTATTATCTCATCCCTGGTTATGAGCATTGGTCTATACCTTATGTATAAAAAATTCAGACAAATAAAAGAAGTGCAAATAACCCGTAAAGAACTTGCTATGTTTTTTAAAGATTAGAGAAAATATCGTTTTTTTTCTATCAATGCATCTGCTATTCTTCTTCTTGCTTCTTTTGTGTTGAATGACCGGGCTTTTGTAAATCGTTTTATACCCATAAGTATCATTCTTTGCTCATCGCCTTCTGAAAATGCATTTACGGCATCTTTGCCCCATTTTTGTATATGATCTGCTGCATCATATAAATAACAATTCAGGATGTCTTTATAAATATCTTCTTTACCGGTTTCATTTATTTTCATTACACGTAACATTAAGCTTTCAGCTACAAATGTTTCAATCGCTATATCTGCTATATTCATCAGCACCTCCTGCTCCTGCTCGAGTTTCATCATCAGTTTTTGTGCTGCAGCACCGGCAATCAGTAATACAGTTTTTTTAAAATTGGCTACCAGTTTTTTTTCCTGTGTATATGGTGTTTCTTCATCTTCGCCAAAGTCAGGGATGGACATTAACTCAGCTTGTACTTTCATGGCGGCTCCCATCATATTTAGCCTGCCCTGCATCGCTCTTTTGAGTGTCATATCTACAGTGAGTAACCGATTGATCTCATTTGTTCCTTCATAGATGCGGTTGATGCGGCTATCACGATAGGCACGGGAAATATTATACTCAGCACTGTACCCATTGCCTCCATGTATCTGCACACCTTCATCTACCACGAAATCAAGAATTTCACTGCCATGCACTTTTAAAATGGCACATTCAATGGCAAATTCTTCTGCAGCACCAAGCAGGGCTTCATTGAAAGGTTTCCCCTGCTCTACCAGCTGTTGTTCTTTTTCGTCAATCCATTTGGCTGTACGGTATAATGCACTTTCTGACGCAAAGGTTTTGATAACCATTTCTGCTAGCTTGTGCTTGATGGCGCCAAAGTTGGAAATGGGTTGTTTGAATTGCTCCCTTGCAATAGCATATTGCACTGAAACTGAAATAGCCCTTTTGGCTCCCCCTACAGTAGCTGCGCAAAGCTTTAAGCGGCCTATGTTCAGAATATTGAAAGCAATTTTATGTCCCTTACCCGGTTCACCTAACAGATTTTCTATTGGCACCTTGCAATCCTGGAAATATAACTGTACAGTAGATGAACCTTTGATACCCATTTTATGCTCTTCGGCACCCTGGGTGAAACCTTCAAAACCCCTCTCGACTATAAATGCTGTGAATTTATCGCCATCGATCTTTGCAAAGACGGTATATACATCAGCAAAGCCTCCATTGGTGATCCAGCATTTTTGCCCGTTGAGCAAATAATATTTTCCGTCTTCACTTAAACGTGCAGTTGTCCTGGCACTTAAAGCATCACTTCCGCTATTTGGTTCCGTCAATCCATATGCACCAGTCCATTCACCATTGATAAGCTTTGGAATGTATTTGTTTTTTTGCTCTTCGTTACCAAAATATAAAATTGGCAAGGTACCAATACCAGTATGTGCAGAAATGGCCACAGAAAAAGAAAAGCCCCCACCTAACCCTTCATTGATAATGGTAGAGGTAACAAAATCTTTTCCTAATCCTCCGTATGCTTCAGGGAATGAAGTGGCTAATAAGCCCTGCTCCCCTGCTTTTTGAACCAGAGATTTCATCAACCCCGGCTCCATGCTATCAATGCGGTCGAGTATGGGCATAACTTCAGCATCCAGAAAACGATCACACATATCGCTGATCATGTTTTGTTCTTCAGTAAAGTCTTCGCGGATAAAACTATGTGCAGGATCGCTTTCCATAACGAGCCATTCGCCCCCCCTAATGATCGTTGGTGTTTCTGTGATGTTCATTTTTATAAGGTTAAAATTTATAAGTTTTTCGTTTTAAATTTTTCAATCATCATTCACCATTCCCGGTTATCCCTTCAGATTATCATATACCCTTTGCAATACTTCTTTGCATATATCAATATGCTCTGCCGGCACACCTTCCAATGCCTCATTAAGTGTTTCTTCTGCCATCAGCATTGACTGCTCCTGCAGCTTCAGTGCTGATTTGGTCAGGTGCACTTTATTAATTCTTCTGTCAGTTTGATCCGGCATACGCCTGACCAGGTTAAGCTTTTCAAGGTTATCTATCAGCCGGGTTATACTTGGTTTGTCTCTGAATGTAGCGTTGCATAATTCCTGTTGGCTTTTGCCGTCTTCTTTCCATAAATGATATAAAACGCTCCATTGCTCTATGGTAAGTTTTAAATCATTTGCATTGAATTTTTTCTGCAGCCGCCTCGCAATAGCCGTAGAAGCTTTCCCTGAAATAAAACTGTATAATTCACCTTTCTTAAATTGGTTGTTTGGCATATAGTTGTTTATGCAACTAAGTAAATTTAGTATTATTTCCCATAATTTGGAAGCGTTCTAAATAATTTTTAATGATTCTTACTCTGATCAGTGTGTTTTTATTTCTCAGCTATACGGCATTGATCAGTTTTTACAAATATTCATGGGATCATTTACCCTACTATAAACTTCCTGAAGAAGGTGGCGCACTTCCTAAATTATCGGTGGTGATAGCAGCAAGAAATGAAGAAAAGAACATTCAAGCTTTATGCAGTGCATTAAAAGAGCAGACTTATCCAACAAATTTTTTTGAAGTTATACTGGTAGATGACCATTCAACTGACCACACTTTAGAACTTTCAAGCAGCACCAATCTTTCTAATCTGGTTGTAATTTCTATGAAGCATGATTCTCCATCTTCAAAGAAAAAAGCAATTGACCGGGGGATAGAAGCATCTATGGGAGAATTAATTATCACTACTGATGCTGATTGCTTACCTACCCCTACCTGGCTTCAAACAATGGCGAAATTTTATGTCCAAAAGGGTGGAGTATTTATAGCTGCACCGGTAGCATATAATTATCATAATAAATTACTGCACATTTTCCAGGCTGTTGATTTCATGACACTCCAGGGCATTACTGCTGCTTCTGTAGCAGCAAATTTTCATACCATGTGTAACGGCGCAAACCTGGCTTATCAAAAGAAGGCCTTTGTCGATGTTAATGGTTTTGAAGGCATTGACAGGGTAGCAAGCGGTGACGACATGTTGCTTATGTATAAGATCTGGAAAAAGCATCCTGATCAAGTCATGTATTTGAAAAGCAGGGATGCGATAGTATATACGGCGCCCATTGATAGCTGGACGGGTTTCTGGAACCAACGCATCCGGTGGGCCAGCAAAACAACTCATTATGAGGATAAACGTGTGTTGGGTACTTTATTGCTTGTCTATGCTTTCAACCTGCTTTTTCCGGTATTATTTATAGCAGCTTTCTGGAATCAATTCTACTGGCTGCTTATAATTATTTACTTAGTAGGAAAAACATTAGTTGAATTGCCCTTTGTATATGATGTTGCCAGATTTTACAATCAGCAATATTTAATGCGCTATTTTTTCATTTTACAACCACTGCATATTTTATATACAGTGAGCATTGGATTATTCAGCCAACTGGGTAAATATGAATGGAAGGGAAGACGAACAAAATAAAATTACCTTTCTTAAATGAATGCACGTTTTCAATCTTTCCGCGGTGCTGCCTGGCACAGGCTTAAAAAAAATAAAGGTGCCATGGCAGGCCTGGGATTGATTATAATTGCTGTATTCACTGCTATACTTTGCTACCTGATCGCTCCTGATTCTTCTCCCTATGCCAATCGCATCATTTTAGAAATAGGAGGGCAAAGGCCAGGTTATACACAAAACTTTCTTCTCGTTAAAAATGAACATAAAGAAACAGGCACAGATATTTTAGAAAAAATATTATGGGGCGAAAGAGATACGGTAATTTTTTTACCGGTCACAGTCACACATCAAAGAAGCGACAGCATCATTGTAGAAAAATATATAGATGAAGGTTTGACTGAAAAGTTGAGTTTTCATAAAAGCGCATTGACCAAAGATCCTGTTATCGAAAAAAAGTTTTTTCTTGGTACCGATAAATATGGAAGAGATATTTTGAGCAGGTTAATCATCGGTACACGTATCAGCCTGAGTGTGGGTTTGATTACAGTATTAATTTCACTTACTGTAGGTATTATTTTAGGATCTGTTGCAGGTTATTTCAGGGGCAGATGGGATAATGTGATTATGTGGATGATCAATGTGATATGGAGCATACCCACATTGCTCCTGGTTTTTGCCATTACGCTGCTATTGGGAAAAGGATTCTGGCAGGTATTCGTAGCTGTAGGGCTGACCATGTGGGTAAATGTAGCACGACTTGTTCGCGGACAGGTATTAGCGACCAGGGAACTTCAATATGTGGAAGCTGCCAGAGCATTGGGTTTTTCCAACTTCAGGATTATAGCCCGTCATATTATTCCCAATATTATGGGCCCTATTTTAGTGATCGCTGCTTCCAATTTTGCTTCTGCTATTGTGATTGAAGCCGGTTTGAGTTTTTTGGGTGTAGGCGTGCAACCGCCGCAACCAAGCTGGGGGCTGATGATCAAGGAGAATTATAACTTTATTATCACTCAAAACCCCATGCTGGCCCTGGCGCCAGGGTTTGCCATCATGCTGCTGGTACTTGCTTTCAATCTTTTTGGGAATGGTCTGCGTGATGCACTCAATGTACGTGGTAAGTTATAGAGCACTTCGTATTACAGCTAGAATATAAATCCTTTGATCACAAACGAATTACATTTGCCTCTTCAATAAACCAGAATGAAATTATTAGAAAAAAAAGTGGCTATAGTCACCGGAGGAGCCCGTGGTATAGGTGAGGGGATTGCTTTAAAACTTGCCGGTAATGGAGCAAATGTTGCCTTCACTTATATCAGCGAAAGCAGTGAAGAAAAAGCAAATAACTTACAGGAAGAACTGCTAAAACTTGGTGTAAAAGCAAAAGCATACAGAACGAATGCAGGTGATTTTTCTGAATGCGAAAGCTTTGTAACAGATGTGGTAAAAGAATTTGGTACAGTAGATATATGTGTCAACAATGCAGGCATCTCTAAAGATAATTTGCTCCTGCGCATGACGCCAGAACAATGGGATGAGGTAATGAGCATTAATTTAAAAAGTGTGTTCAACATGACCAAACAGGTGATTCGCCCCATGATGAAAGCAAAGACAGGCAGCATCATCAATATGGCGTCAGTCATTGGGTTGATGGGCAATGCCGGGCAAAGCAGTTATGCTGCAAGCAAAGCCGGTATCATAGGCTTTACGAAAAGTGTTGCGAAGGAATTAGGCAGCCGCAACATCAGGTGCAATGCCATTGCGCCGGGTTTTGTCGAAACGGATATGACCTCTTATTTGAAAGAAGGTGAGGCAGCAGACAAGTATAAAGCGGGCATACCATTAGGCAGGTTTGGAACTTCTGAAGATATTGCCAATGTCACTCTATTTCTTGCATCAGAAAATAGTTCTTATGTCACCGGCCAGGTGATCAGTGTAGATGGGGGATTGTATATGTAAGTTTCAATATATCCCGTGACCAAAATCAATGTATCAGTTTAATGTTTTTCTTTTGTATATAATAATGCCATAGAATCATTGTCGCTATAGAACGGTAAGGTATCCAGTGTTCTGAAAATTGTACTATTTCTTCTTTTGTAATTGTATTGTTTTCTTTTATCATTTTGATTGCATTCACCAGTGCCAGGTCGCCCAAGGGTAAAACATCACTACGTCTTAACGCATGTATAAGGTAAATATCAACCGTCCAGTCACCAATGCCTTTTAGTTGTTTCAATTTTCCCCTTATAATTTGCCCGGATAGAAATACAAATTTTTTTAAAACGATTTGTTTGGTTATAACTGCTATAGCCAATTCCCTGGCGTATATAATTTTTTGGCGGCTAAAATAACATGCTCTCAATTCCACATCGGTTAATTGCAAAATTTTTTGCGGTAAAATCTTACCAATCCTTTGTTTCAATTTCATATAAGCTGCGTAGGCAGCGGCAATTGAAACCTGTTGTTCCAGTATGATAAGCAATAAAGTTTCAAAACTGTTTGGTCTTACCCAATAGGGAGGGTAGCCATATGTTTTCAGGATTTTGTTCAAAGCACTGTCTCTGGAAGCAAGAATATCGCAAGTTGACTGAAAATTATTTTTATCAAATGCTGGCATCCCGGTTTTTAGTGAACCTTCATTATTCAGATTATTCTATTTAAGAAACCTTGTTCCTAAACTTAGCAATAGCCTCTTTTGTAAAGGGACTTAACACCAGGCGCCCACTGATCTCTGCTCTTTTGCTCAAAAGATCATCCCAGTCATCAGTGCCTTTCCAGAAAACTTTTTTTAATTCCGCCATGGCTTCGGGACTGCTGTGGGCCAATTGATGAGATAGCCTGGAAACAGATTCATCCATACCTTCTTTGTTGGGATGCACTTCGGCAAATAATCCTTTTCGCCGGCTCCATTCACTATTGCGCCACATAGTAGCATCTATAGCAAGCTGGCTGAATGCAGAACTGCCTATCTTTCTTTCAACGGCGGGGCCTATCACGAACGGACCGATACCAATAGCCAATTCGCTTAAACGCACATCTACAGATTCAATGGCAATGGCATAATCCATCGCTGCAGTAAGCCCTACGCCACCTCCCACACATTTGCCATGTATTCGGCCTATAATTAATTTAGGACACTTGCGCATGGCATTGATCACATTGGCAAAGCCACTGAAAAAATCAAAGCCCTTTTTTTCATTTTCTATTTGCATCAGTTCATCAAAAGAAGCACCGGCACAAAAGGCTTTTTCGCCTCCGGAACGAAGCACAATTACCTTTGTGTCCTTATCAGTACCCATAGCGTGGATCTCATTAGCCAGTTCTTCCAGTAACCGCCTGGGCAATGAATTGCTTTGGGGATGAAAAAATTCAATAGTTGTAATGCCTTTATGTATTTCAGACTTTACATAGCCGTTTATAATATCTTTTGCCATTGTAAGAGTTGAACAGAAAGAATAAAAAGAATAAACTTTTGGTCCTACAGTTCCAAAATTATTGAATACGCTTTAGATTCTATCTTTCCGGAATCCATATGCACACTATAATTTTCTGATTCTGTAAAAATGTTAGTTGAGACCTTCTGGTTCTTTTATCTTTTAATTTTTATCCATCTTTCTCAACTCCTCTTCGCTACCATAGTCAAAATAGTGGCTATCCCCACATGTTCGCCGGTCTCATCCAGCATTTCCACATACCATTTTACAATTCCTTTTGGTTTATCGTTTTCTTCTTTTGGATCCTGCGGCAGTTTTTCTTTGCAGGTAAATCGAATAGATAATTCAGTGCCGGGATAAACGGGTTTGGTAAAGCGCAAATCATCAATACCATAGTTCAATAAAACAGGACCTAATTCACTGCCATCGACAAACAATCCTGCGGCAGCGCTTAGTATAAAATATCCATGTGCCACTTGTTTTTCAAACATGGTACCATTGAAATCTGTGTCTTGCTTATGCGCATAAAAATGGTCCCCGCTCAATTCTGCGAATGCATCTATATCCTCAGATGTGATCACCCGTTTTTCAGTAATGATCTGATCGCCAATATTGAGTTCTTCAAAATATTTCCGGAAAGGATGAACAGCTGACTGAATGCCCTTTGCATTTGGCTGGTAACTTTGCGTGATAGCTGTTATTGATGTGGGAGAACCCTGTATAGCCACCCGTTGCATGTAGTGCTTTACACCCCGAAGTCCGCCCATTTCTTCTCCGCCACCCGCCCTGCCCGGTCCCCCATGTACCAGTAAAGGCAATGGCGAGCCATGTCCTGTGCTTTCCTTAGCACATTCCTGGTCAAGTATTAATATCCTCCCATGATGTGTGGCTGCACCAACCACAAATTCAGTTGCTATTTTATTATCAGCAGTTACAATGGAACAACAAAGTGATCCTTTGCCTTTTTTTGCCAGTGTCACCGCATCTTCAAGAGCTGAATAAGGCATGATCGTACTTACAGGTCCAAAGCATTCTATATCGTGAACCGATTCAGTTTCTAATGGATTTTCATTTAAGAGTAATATGGGGGAGAGAAAAGCTCCTTGATGCGGATCAGCATCTATAAGCTCCACACTGTCCAAAGAACCATATACAATCTGCGAACCTGCCAACAATTTTTGAATATTTTCTTTTACTTCATTTCGTTGTCCATGGCCTGCAAGTGATCCCATACGAACCTTATCATTCAATGGATTGCCAATCGTAGTTTGCTGCAATGCTTTACCAATTGAAATATATGCATCCTCGAGCAAAGCCTCAGGTACAAATATGCGGCGGATAGCTGTACATTTCTGACCGGCTTTTACAGTCATTTCCTTGCGCACTTCTTTTATAAATACCTCCCATTCGGGCATGCCCGGTGTCACATCTTTACCCAACACGATACAGTTCAGCGAATCAGCTTCCATGTTGAAAGGCACAGCTTGTTCCAGTATATTAGTATGAGATTTAAGCATTAGCCCTGTAGATTTTGAACCGGTAAACGTTACTATATCCTGGGCATTTACATGATCCAGTAAATCGCCGGCACTACCGCATAGTAACTGTAAAGCTCCTTCGGGCAATATTCCGGACCCGATAATTTCCTTTACTACAGCCTGGGTGAGGTAGCATGTTATGCTCGCCGGTTTTACAATTGCCGGTACCCCTGCAAGCCAGTTGACAGCACATTTTTCAAGCATACCCCACACCGGGAAATTATATGCATTGATATGTACAGCAACCCCTTCTTTAGGTACCAATAAATGATGGGCCATGAAGGACCCGCCTTTACTCAGACCAATTGCTTCCCCATCGGTACAATAAGGCAGGTCAGGAAACTTTCTGCGCAAAGAAGCATTTGCAAACAAGTTTCCAATCCCACCTTCAATATCAATCCAGCTATCGGCTTTTGTAGCGCCGGTATGGTAACTTATTTGATAAAATTTTTCTTTCCTATCCATTAAATAAAGAGCCAGTGCTTTCAACATACGACCACGTTCATGAAATGTGAGTTTGCGTAAACCCGGATTTCCAACCTCACGGCTGAATGCCAGCATGTTTTTGAAATCCAATCCTTTTGTGGTTGCTACAGCGATAGCCTGTCCTGTCACAGCATCAAGTAAAGTTTGACCATCACCGTCACCGGTCACCCATGATCCATTTATATAATTTTCCAGCTTTGACACATTTCCTGGATGCGGATTTTGAATAACATTCATAAAACAGTCCGTTTTTAAATCTCAATGATGATTAAATTTGAAAAAGTAAAGTTATTTGAAAATAAAATTGCTATTTAAAAACCAGCGTTATGAAGATTTTATTGAATACTTTAATATTGCTTCTTACAATTATTTCTTTATCATGTGCCAAAAGAACTACTGTCTGTACAGGGGAGGCTATAAAAGATTGTATTTGTACAATGCAATATGATCCTGTATGTGGCTGCGATAAAAAAACTTATAGCAATGCTTGCGTTGCAAGCTGTGCAGGTGTTAAAACCTGGATAAAGGGGGAGTGTCCTTAAGAAATAGTTAGCCCGAACTGGCGCAGGTGATGCAGCGCATGCTTGTACAACAATTGTATATTTTGCCCATAATTAAGATCTCCAAAAAAAGGATTAAGGGTTAGTTGCAGATTGTTTTTTTCAAATACGGTAAAGAAATAATCAATCTCATTTTGCAATTCTGTAAAAGCATCGTTGATTGTTTTATTCCTTACAGGTGGCGGTACCTGGGTCATGAGGGGGTTTGTGGTATTTTCTTTGAAGGGCTTATCACTCATTAAAAAATCACGCATTTTCTGCAGTTTTTCATCCGGTGTAGTGATTTCTACTCTTGCCACTTTAGCTGATGCTATTCGTAAGGTATCACTAAAATGCTCAACCATTTGTTGTAAAGTCATTTTACCCCAGGCAGGCAAAGTATCAGAGGGAATTTGCTTTAATAGTGAAACAAAATTCTTTTTTAAAAAAGAAGCTTTATCGTCTGGGGTGGGCATAATTATAAACTACGATGCAGAAAGGGATTGCTGCTCTTCCATTTCTGTTTCAATAGATTTGCTCAGGGCATCAAAAATCTCGTCCACCGATCCTTCACCTTTTATTACTTCCATTTTACCCTGTTGCGTATAGTATTGGGCTACAGGCTCGGTTTCTTTTTTATAAACTGCATACCTGTTTCGAATGATGCTTTCATTTGTATCATCACTGCGCCCCGAGGTTTCCCCCCTTTTTAATAATCGTTTCACCAGTTCTTCCTCAGTTACTTCTAAAGCCAATACTTTAGAGATAGCCGTTTTTTTTAAGGATAATAATTTATCCAAAGCTTCAGCCTGCGCTACCGTTCTTGGAAAGCCATCAAAAAGAAAACCTTTCGCTGCTGAATGTTTTTCAAGACAACTATCTATCATACCGATCACCACTTCATCAGGTACCAGCTGACCTTTATCCATAAAATTCCTGGCTTCCATACCAAGCGGTGTTTTATCTGTTATTTCCTGGCGGAGAAGATTGCCTGTTGATAGATGCACCAGCCCAAACTGATCAACAATTTTCTCGGATTGCGTACCTTTTCCACTGCCCGGAGGGCCAAAAAGAATAATATTGAACATAGTTGCTTACTAACCTTGAGAACAAATATAATTGAAAAACCAACCCGTTGAAGAGGTTATGTGCAATGGCGGAATTTGGAAAAAGTCTTACTATTCATGCATTTCTGTAATTCTTCACAGATGCTTTAGAATAGACTGATTCAGCTATGCGTAATTTTGATATGGATGTCAGCTAAAGAAATAAATTTTATAAGTTTTAAATCTGAACATGAAAAATGGCTTTATCTACCATCACTCAAAAATAAAAATATGAATACAACAAATAAAACCAACCCGGTTTACTCGAACACAGACAGTTCTAAAGTCAATATCAGCGATGAAGAATGGAAAAAAATACTAACACCAGATGTCTACCATATTGCGCGGGAAAGAGGAACCGAGCGGCCCTGGACCAGCAAATTTGAAAGGCTGAAAGATACCGGTACTTATTACTGCGCTGCCTGCGGCAATGCATTGTTCGTCAGTGACACAAAATTTGAAAGCGGTTGCGGCTGGCCTTCATTTTATCAGCCAGTCAGCAAAGGCAGCATTATCTACCAGCCTGATCATTCGCATGGCACTACACGTACCGAAGTACAATGCGGACGCTGCAGATCGCACCTCGGCCATGTATTTGAAGATGGTCCTCCGCCTACAGGTTTACGCTATTGCATCAATGGAGTGGTGCTTGATTTTCAAAAAGCAAAAGAAGCGGAAGAGAAATTCAACAAGGACAATCTTTAGTTCTTATAATGGTTATTATCAACTGATCATTATATAAGAAGTCTGATAATATCTTACAACATTGCAAACGGAGTCTAAGTGTTTTTTCAAGCTTTATCCGGTCGGTGGATAATCTATGGATTGATTATGCCAGCCCGGCAGCCAGGATGACCGGTCTGCTTCAATCATTTTTCCAAACAAGTCCTGGTATGCCCTGCTTACAAAAAATATCACCTTAGACAAAAAAATATGAGCTTTTAAATCTTATTGAACGAACACTGACAACTTATTCTTAAGTTTATTGCTAAAATATGATTGGATGAAAATCAATTTTACTTTGCTCCTCTTACTGTTTTGCACATCAGCCTCAGCACAAAAAATTTCTTTAGATGATTTTAAAAACTGGAAGCCACGTAACATCGGGCCGGCAGGTATGAGTGGGCGGGTAACTGCAATAGATGTAGTCGTCAATGATCCTGATACATGGTATGTAGGCGCCGCATCCGGTGGTGTATGGAAAACTGAAAATTCAGGAGCAAACTGGAAACCAGTTTTTGATGAACAGACCACACTAAACATTGGTTCAATAGCTATTCAGCAAACTAATCCCAATATATTATGGGTAGGAACCGGAGAAGGTAATCCCCGCAACTCACTCAACATCGGCGAAGGAATATATAAAAGCCTTGATGCTGGTAAAACATGGAAGCGGATGGGTTTGGAAAAAACCAGGAATATTTATCGCATCCTTATTGACCCAAACAATGCTGATATTATTTATGTTGCAGCAATCGGTAACCCATATGCAAGTCACCCGGAAAGAGGAGTATATAAAACTATCGATGGCGGGGAAAGCTGGAACCGGATTCTTTTTACCAATGATAATAGTGGTGCTGCTGAAATGGTAATGGACCCTTCCAATTCAAATAAATTAATGGCAGCTATGTGGGAGCACAGGCGGACACCCTGGAATTTTAAAAGCGGCGGACCGGGCAGTGGGCTATACATATCCACTGACGCTGGTAAAAGCTGGAAAAAACTGGCAAAAGAAGATGGTTTGCCTACCGGTGAAATAGGTCGTATCGGAATTGCTTTTGCACGCAGCATGCCTTCCCGTGTATATGCCAAAATAGAAGCAACAAAAAACGGATTATACCAGAGTGATGATGGCGGTTTTAAATGGACACTCATCAACAGCAAACCTGAGGAAGTGACTGATAGGCCATTTTATTACCAGGAAATATATGTAGATCCAAAAAATGAAAACCGCATTTATGATATTCATTCTACTATAACATATAGTGAGGATGCAGGCAGATCCTTTAAGACCATGCTTCCCTATTTTGGTATCCATCCCGACCATCATGCCTGGTGGATACATCCGCAAAATCCTGATTTTATCCTGGATGGTAATGATGGAGGAATAGGCATATCGCGGGACAGGGGCAAAACCTGGAATTTCGATGAAAAACTTCCATTTGGTCAATTTTATCATATCAACGTAGACAATGAAATTCCCTATAATGTAATGGGTGGCCTGCAGGATAATGGCAGTTGGCATGGTCCTGCGTATACCTGGACGAATGGAGGCATCCGCAATTATTATTGGAATAATGTAGGCGGAGGTGATGGTTTTGACGTTATGCCTGACCCTGATGATCCTTCATGGGTGTATAGTATGAGCCAGGGTGGAAACCTGGGACGGCTTAATTTTAAAACAGGAGAGCGTTGGTTTTTAAAACCGCCGGTCACGGTGTTGAACGAAAAATTCCGGTTCAACTGGAATGCAGCAATAGCGCAGGACCCCTTTGAAAAAAATACAATTTATTACGGCAGCCAGTTTTTACACAAGAGTAATGACAAAGGTGTGAGCTGGCAGACCATTTCAACAGACCTTACCACAAACAATCCTGATCAGCAAAAGCAGGACGAAACAGGTGGTCTTACATTGGATATTACCGGTGCGGAAACATATAATACCATATTGACGATAGCGCCTTCACCAAAAGAAAAAGGTGTGATATGGGTGGGAACAGATGACGGAAATGTGCAATTGACCAGAGATGGAGGTAAAACATGGACAAACTTCCGCGGGAAAATACCAGGGCTACCGGCAGGTGCCTGGATACCACAATTGAGGGCTTCGAGGTATAATGCAGGGGAAGCATTTATAGTTGCCAATGATTACCGACGGGGCGACTTCAAACCTTATATTTTCCGTACCACTGATTATGGTAGAACATGGACAAGGCTGCTTGATGAAAAGAAGGTGAAAGGTTATGCACTTACCGTAATACAGGATCCTGTGCAGCCTAATTTGATTTTTGCCGGGACAGAGCATGGACTCTGGGTATCTTTTGATAATGGTGCCACCTGGCAGCAATGGAAGAATGGTTATCCCTCAGTATCTACTTACGATCTTGCCATACAGGAAAGAGAAGCAGACCTTGCTATCGGCACTTTCGGCCGTTCTATATGGATATTGGATGATATAAAACCATTACGCTCACTGGCTGCAAACAGCGGCAAGTCATTAGGTAAAAAGTTAACCCTTTTTTCAGCTCCTGAAGCTTACCAGGTATTGTATAGGCCTGCACCGGGTTATGAATGGAGTACTATGGGTATTTGGGATGCAGAAAATCGCAGGCGCGGTGCTGCAGTATCCTATTATATAACCCCCGGAAAAGAGCCACAAACAAAAGATACTTCCAAAGGAGCAGCTGCCAGAAGAGACAGCGTGGCGGTAAAGATTTATAATGATAAAAACGAGATCATCAGAAATCTGAAATGGAAGGCAGACACAGGCTTCAACAGGCAATGGTGGAATATGGAAGAGCGGGGTTTCAGGGCACCGGGCTCACCACGGCTGCTTCCGGATTCGCCTGAACCTCCCGGCCCGCAGGTATTTCCCGGCACCTATAAAGTGGTAGTAACGCACGGCAAAGAAAGTGATTCTACCCTGCTTACCATCAAACATGATCCGCGTTTACAAAAAACGGAAGAAGTGAAGGTAGCTCAAAGACGCATGCTGGATCGGTTACGTAAAAGCAGTGATAAGCTGATTGAAGCTATGGATCGTTTGACTGAATCTGAAGAGACCCTGGGCAAACTTACCACACAGCTGCGCGGAGTGGAAGGGAAAGAATATGATTCACTGCGTAAAGCCACTACAATAATGCAGGATTCTATAAAAGCCATACGTTCGTTCATCAGTGGTACACCTTCAGAAAAACAAGGCATTTCAAGGCCTCCTCAACTGACGGTTACAAATATCTACCAAACGGCGCAACAATATATTATAGGAAAAAGTGTAACACCAGGTGCTCAGGAAGAAGCGCTGGTTAAAAATGCTGAACTAATGATCGCACAAACACTCCAACGTGTGAATGCTTTTTATGATGGAGCCTGGAAAAACTACCGGAGGCTTATCGAGTCTACAAGGATTAATCTGTTCAAAGATTACAAGCCTATACAATAACGCTGTTGATACGAATATTCAAGCTCCTGAAACCGGCTTTTTAAATTTCAACTTTTTTGGCTTCAGACCGGGGGCGTGGAGGTAATGTTGGCTGTATTGGTTCGGGAGGGGTAGGTGGTAAGGGAATTGTTTTATGATTTTTTGTTTTGGTAACAGATGGCGCAATTGGAGTGGTTAATTCTTGTTCTATTAATGGGGGGTTTGGCGGCGCAGGCGGCTTGGTAACATGCTGCGCCTGGCTAACTGCAGCCGTAACGATAATGGCGAACGAGGGTAATAATATTTTTCTTTTCATGGCAAATGGTTTTTTTATTAGATGTATGGAGTTTAAGTTTTCCATAAATAACTGATGATTTAAAATATTTCTGCGCTATTAAACTCAGATTAGAACAATACAATATTTGAACTGCATCTAAGTCAATCCCTTTACATTTGCCGAAATGGTTTTGCATGAAGCTGTCGCATCTTTCGCAGACGTTGATTGGTTCTGAAATAGTAAAATTGGGTGGTGAAATTAAAGAGCGCATTCGTCAGGGCGAAACAATTTATAATTTTACTGTAGGTGATTTTGATCCGCAAATTTTCCCCATACCTAAAGAGCTCGAAGATGAAATTATAGAAGCATATCGCCAGCATTTTACCAATTATCCACTTGGTGAAGGCAATCTTGACCTGAGAGAAGCCATCAGTTCTTTTGTAAAAGAAATGCAGGGGCTTGAGTACAATACAAATGAAATATTGGTAGCATCAGGAGGCAGGCCGTTGATTTATGCATTGTACAGGGCTGTATGCGATAAGGGAGATAAAATAATATATGCGGTGCCAAGCTGGAATAATAATCATTATACTCATTTTGTAAGTGGTGAGCATATTATTATCAACGCAAAACCTGAGAATAATTTTATGCCTACGGCAGAAGAACTGCGTCCACATGTAAAACAAGCTTGTTTTATTTCATTATGCTCGCCTCAAAACCCCACGGGTACAACATTTAAAAAGCAGAATCTGGAAGCGATTTGTGATCTGATCGTAGAAGAAAATGAGAGAAGGATAAAGGGAGAAAAAAAACTCTATTTAATGTACGACCAGATGTACTGGCAGCTTACTTATGGTGCTATTGAACATTATAATCCTGTTTCTTTGAATGCCAGAATGCGGCCTTACACAATTTTTATTGATGCCATAAGTAAGGTATTTGCCGCCACGGGAGTACGGGTAGGCTGGAGCATGGGCCCTGCTGAAGTTTTGAATAAAATGAAATCCATTCTATCGCATGTGGGCGCATGGGCTCCTATGGCAGAGCAAAAAGCTGTAGCTAAATATTTATCAAATACTGATGATATTAAAAGTTACCTCACGCATTTTAAAAAAGAAGTGGAACTGCGTTTACGCCGCATTTATGAAGGGTTAATGGCACTGAAAAATGAAGGACTACCTGTAGATGCTGTCGCGCCTGAGGCTGCTATCTACCTCACTATAAAAATTGATGGATCGGGTAAGACTACAAAAGAAGGCGAAGTATTGCAAACACAGGCCCATGTTACTTCATATATTTTAACAGCCGCCGGTCTTGCTGTGGTACCTTTTTATGCGTTTGGCGCACCAAAAGATTCGCCATGGTACAGGCTGAGCGTAGGCACATGCAGGAAAGAAGATATAGATGAAATGATAAGCAAACTAAGAGCAGCTTTACTGAATATCAGTCGCTAGTTTTTGTTCAGCAAAAAATGGAAAGGTTTTAACCGGCTTGAATAAATGGCTTTTATGATAGCCTGCTTCCTGTTCTTTATTCTAAATCGTGTTACCAGTTCATGTGCATTACAAAAAACATCATTGTACTCAACCTGCACAAGAACGTTGTGGAGGCATTCCAGGTGCTTTTCTAAAGCTTCGCCGGAGAGGGAAGGGGTTTTCAATAAGACCAACAGTTCACGATTACGATTCTCCATCGTACACTATTTAAAGCGTTAATGAACCTGGCTTGGACAACCGCATTTACTGCCTTTGCCGGAGCCGGAATAATAATTTTTTTGACAAGAGGTTGCTGACACCATTAATGCCAGAAACAATGCAATATATAAATTCCGTTTTGTCATATTCACTTCCTAAATTAACTATTTTACGAACTATTTAGTATGCCAATAGCCCAAACTGTAAAAAATTAACATGAACGGAGTGGCTTCCCCGATTAATCCACGCATTTTGGTAGCACCACTTGATTGGGGGTTGGGGCATGCTACACGCTGTATACCGGTTATCAGGCAATTGATAAAAAAGAATTGCGATGTTTTACTGGCTGGTGATGGTATGATTCAAAAACTTTTAGTTGCCGAATTTCCTTCTGTTCCTTTTTTTTATTTGAAAGGATACGGCATTGTATATGGTACAACAAAATGGAATGTATTTGGGAAAATGATGTTGCAGATACCAAGAATTATAAATGCCATCGACGATGAAAACCAATGGCTGGATGATCTGTTGGCAAAAGAAAAAATAGATGCCGTAATATCTGATAACAGGTACGGGCTTTATCATGATGATGTGTATTCTGTTTTTATTACTCATCAGTTATTAATTAAAACGGGTTTGGGGGCCACAGCAGATAGCATATTACAAAAAATGAATTATCAGTACATCAATGAATATGATGAATGCTGGGTGCCAGACATAGAGGGCAATTTTACCTTAGCGGGTGCACTTTCACGTTCTGAGAAAAGTCCGGAAATTCCGGTGAAATTCATTGGTGCCCTTTCCCGGTTTTGTAAAAAAGAAAATATAAAAGAGCAAAAACATTTATTGATTTTACTCTCAGGCCCCGAACCCCAGCGTACAATTCTTGAAGAAATCTTGTTGGAAGAATTAAAAGATTTTACCGGCGCTGTTTTGTTCATCCGCGGTCTGCCGGGTATTGCAATAATACCGGAAGTAAAGAACACAATAACAATCATCAATCACTTACCTGCACAGGAATTACAGTCAGTCATAAATGAGGCGGATTACGTAATCAGCAGGTGTGGATACAGTACAGTGATGGATTTAATGGTGATGCAAAAAAAATGCATATTAATTCCTACTCCGGGACAAACAGAACAGGAATACCTTTCATCTCATTTGATGGATAAGAACATGGCATTATGCATCCCGCAATCAAAATTCAAATTGAAGAATGCGCTGGACCTGGCAACTTCATTCAATTATTCTTTTCCTCAGTTGGATACCGGTCTCTTACTACACGCTGCAATAGATGGGCTCATAAAAAAACTGCAGTAAGATTAGCAATTATCTTTGTTGGTTGTGAATACAAAAACCAAAGCACATATTGCAGTGCTAAGTACCAATCTTTTTTTTGCCCTCAATTTTAGCTTTGTCAAAATGATCTCACCAAACCTTGTAAAGCCTTTTGGTTTGAATGTCTATCGCGTTGGATTTAGCCTTGTACTATTTTGGGTTCTATGGGTGCTGGGAAAAACCAAAGCCTCCATACGCAAGCAGGATTGGTGGCGTTTTGTATTATGTGGATTTACAGGAGTAGCCATTAACCAAACATTTTTTATCAAAGGATTGACGATGACTTCCACCGTACATGCGTCTTTATTATTGCTCACCACACCTTTGCTGATTACTATGCTTGCTTTATGGGTGCTGAATGAAAGACTTACAATTGCCAAAGGCATTGGATTATTATCAGGAATAGGCGGTTGTCTTTTACTGGTATTTTCGAGGGAGCACAGGAATTATGCAACTAATTACCTGCTCGGTGATCTATTTATATTTATCAATTCGGTTTCTTATTCTCTTTACTTTATTTTGGTAAAACCACTGATGCAACATTACAGTCCTTTGCATGTTATACGATGGGTTTTTACGATCGGCTTTTTTATGATTCTTCCATTCGGATGGAGTGAAGCAATTGATACTCCATATAATCTATTCGATTTAAAACATATTATTGCTTTGTCCGGCGTGGTTTTCACGGGTACTTTTCTTGCATATTATTTCAATGCCTATGGTATTCAGCATTTGGGAGCAGGCATAACAGGTTCTTATATTTATACCCAGCCTGTGTTTGCTGTAATTATTGCTGCCCTTATTCTGGGTGAAGTTTTATCTTTTCAGAAAGTGGTTGCTGCTATTCTGATTTTTACTGGGGTATTCCTGGTCAATTATAAAAAGAAAGAACCTGTACTTGCATAAGTCTATTGTATTTTCTATTTTAGCTGTCAAATCCTTATTTTATGAAAAGCGTAAAATTCATTGCTGCTATTCTGCTGCTATTTTCATCACTTTTATTTATTAATTGCACACCGGGTGAAGACCGTTTGAGCACCCAGGAAATCATTTCCCGTGGCGATTGGAGCATAGACTACTTCTTTGCCGGACAAGATCAAACTTCCCATTATGCAACATATAAATTTACATTCAATGCAAACGGCTCTCTAAGCTGCTCAAACATCAGTAGTCATGAAGTAGGTGACTGGCAGTTTGTGAAAAATGTTGAAAACGATGTGTTGAATATTAATCTTGCTACCCAGCAAGGCAGCTTGTTAGTTTTGAATGATCATTGGACCATTACAGGTGCCGATATGCAAAGCATTAGCTTAAGCAGCAGCAGCGGGCAATTACGCATCCGCAGGAATTAATCTTCAAGAGGATTTTTGGGATAATCAAAGAAAAGAAATGCTTTTTCTGCTTCTTTGAAACCGCTCCATTTGTCAGTATCTGCACTTACAGCAAACACCGCCGAAGTGGGCATGTTATCTACATGTACAGCGCTTAGTGTATTTACAAAATCCGTTATTCCAGGATTGTGTGAGAAAAGTGCAATGACTTCGTGCTTATCATTAACTCCCTCTATCACTTTATGAAATGTATCCGGAACCGCAGAATGATAAAGTTCATCCACCAATAAAATATCTTTTTTATCCACTTTATACTCTTCCGCAAAATACCTGGCAGTCCGTAAGGCACGCTTGGCAGGGCTGGAAACGAAGAGGTCTATTTTAAGGTCTTTATCTTTTAATCTTTTGGCCATATCAGGCCCGTCTTTTTTACCCCTGTCATTCAACGGGCGGTCAAAATCATCCTGGCCTGCCTCTTCCCAACTGCTTTTTGCATGGCGTATAACAACTAATGTTTTCATTAAATAATTTTGAGTGTTTATGTTTCAGGTAAAGAGCAATTTTTTTTCAAATACTTATAATAAGTATCAAAATTAATCTAAGGAAATTTTTTAATCAAATTCCAAACCCTTTCCAAATTGACAATTCATAATTGACCTTTTAATACCCGCGTAAATTCTTGCCCTCTATATAATTCATAAAAGCTTTATTTACTACACGATTACCGCCGGGTGTGGGATAGTTACCCGTAAAGTACCAATCGCCCAGGTTATTTGGACAGGCCTCATGAAGCGATTCTATGGTTTGGTAAATCACATCTACAGGAAGTTTTAATCCCGGTGGTGTAATGAGGCAGGCAATTTTTTTTGTGATCTCTTCATTGGTGAAAGACTTGTATACCTTGCGCACTACATTCACTTTATGCAATTGATTATTACGGTGCAATTCTTTGCATTCATCATAAAAATCTTTGAGTGTAGTTTCCATTCCTCTTTCTTTGAGTAATTCTATGGCCGCATTGAAAGCAATGAAATCACCCAGCTTACTCATGTCTATACCGTAGCAGTCAGGATAGCGTATCTGTGGTGAGGACGAAACTACAATTATACGCTTAGGCTCCAGTCGTGCAAGCATGCGGATAATGCTTTCTTTTAAAGTAGTGCCTCGTACAATAGAATCGTCTATCACGACGAGTGTATCCTCACCTTTTCTGACCGTACCATAGGTAATATCATAAACATGCTGCACCATTTCATTCCTGTTCACATCTTCAGTGATAAAAGTGCGCATCTTCACGTCTTTGATGGCAATTTTTTCCATACGCACTTTCCGGTTCACCATTAGTGTCAGTTTTTCTTCATCAATATCCTTTCCCCAGGAAAGAATTCTTTCGATTTTTGTTTTATTGAGATAGTGCTCGCAGCCTTTTATCAATCCGTAAAAAGCAACTTCAGCAGTATTTGGAATAAAAGAAAATATGGTATTCTTCAGGTCATAATCAATTGCATTGAGTACCTGTTCACTTAAATTATAGCCGAGTGCTGAGCGTTCCTTATAAATTTTTTCATCACTGCCGCGGGAAAAATAAATACGTTCAAACGAACATGCCTTTCGTTGCTGAGGCGGCACTACCTGCTCCACCACCACATTTCCTGTTGCATTAACGATCATTGCATGCCCGGGCATTAATTCCTGCACTTCATTTTCTCCAACATTGAATGTGGTCCTTATAGCTGCACGTTCTGATGCGGCCACCACAACATCATCATTCATATAATAATAAGATGGTCGTATGCCATGGGCATCACGGAATACAAAGCCAATTCCATTGCCTGTCATTCCGCCTACATGAAAGCCACCGTCAAAAAGCGGGATTGTCTTTTTTAAAACAGACAGCATATCAAGAGATTGCGGGGAAGCTTCGTCTGCTTTTACCAGGAAGTGATATAATACTTCCATCATAGCAGCAAGATCACTTTGACTCTGAAATGCACCCGGCTCTACATTGATGAGTGCAAAAAGCTCGTCTGTATTGACGAGATTGAAATTGCCTGCCAATGCCAGGTTGCGTGCAGGTATCGTATGCCTTTTGATAAAAGGGTGGCAAAATTCTTCATTGTTTTTTCCTTGCGTACCGTATCTCAAATGCCCCAGTAATATCTCTCCTAAAAAAGCCAGGTGACCTTTCATCAGACCAGCATATTGACTTACCTCCGGGTTAAATTTCTGAAGTTCTTTAAACTCATCGCCTACCTGGCGAAAAATATCAGCTATCGGTTGGTTATTGCTGCTGCGCATGCGGGATAGAAAAGGATAGCCAGGCTCAACATTTAGTTTTACAGCAGCAATGCCTGCTCCATCCTGGCCGCGGTTGTGTTGTTTTTCCATCAGCAGGTACAGCTTGTTCAGTCCCCATAATACAGAGCCATATTTTTGCTGGTAGTGAGAGAAGGGTTTGCGCAACCGGATGAAAGCCAAACCACATTCGTGTTTAATTGCATCACTCATGATCCAAAGAAGGCGCAAAGGTAGCGCAAAGCAGTGAAGCGGAAGAGGACTTAAAACGTTTTACCTGTGCCTGCCAGTTTTGTAGCATTATACCATTTCTGCAATCCTTCACAACCGGCAACTGAAGGATCAAGCATTATATAATAGCTGGAAAGATGACTGCCTAACCATTTATCCAGGGCAATCATTTTCTTTTCCTCAAGTGCTGCCTGGGATATTTTATTATAATCGTCTCTGAGGTTCATACGGTGTGGTTCCGTTCTTGATTTCAGATAGAGTACACGTACACCTTTTTTACCTCTTTCATCAGTGAATGTAAAAGGTTGAGAGAATTCACCGATTTTTAATTTATCAAGCTGGGCAACCACATCTTTTTCCAGTTCATCAATCGTTACATAGCTGGCGCCACTTTTTCCCGTAAGGTAAGGCCCTGCGTACTTAGCAGCCTCGTCTTCGCTGTATTTGCCTGCAGCGATGCTAAAGTCTATAGTGCCCGCAATTAATTTTGCCCGAACAGAATCCAGCTTTGTTACACCTGCATTGATCTCTGCCTCTGTTACCGGCGGTATGCGCAGAATATGACGCACTATTGCATCATCTCCATTTCTTTGTACCATTTCTATGATATGATAACCGAATTTTGATTTGAATACCGGCGATATTTCTCCTTCCTTCAAACGAAATGCTGCAGAAAGAAAAGCAGGATCCCAGGTTTTTTCTGTCCTGTTGATCTGGTACTGACCGCCACGCTCTTTGGAGCCCGGATCTTCTGAATAACTTTTTGCCAACTGTTCAAACGTTGCCGCTTTTGTTTCTATCTGGCGTTTGTACGCATTCAGCTCATCCACTATATATTTTTCAAGGTCTTTAGATGCCTTTGGGTAAACTACGATCTGGCCTATTTCCAACTCAGTTTCAAAAAAAGGTAAACTGTCTTTAGGTATACGTTCAAAATAGGTTTTTACTTCTGTAGGGGTAATGCGCACAATATCTACGATCTTGCGTTGCATGGACTGGGCCAGTTTATTTTCCCTCACAGATTCCCTTGCATCATCTTTTATCTGGTAAATGGTTTTGCCTGCCATTGTTTCCAGTGCTTCCTGCGTGCCATAGGAATTTATAAAATAGCGGATACGCTGCTCCAGCTCTGCTTCAATTTCTTCCTCTGTCACGGGCAAAGAATCTCTTATAGCATGCAACATCAGTAATTTGGAAACCATGGCCTGCTCCATAACCTGGCATTCAGCATTCTCCGGAAGCGCACCACCCTGACGGTTGGCATCTGCAATAGCATTTTTAATATCTGAATATAAAATAATGCGGTCACCAACAATACCCACTATTTTATCTGCGACAATCTTTTGTGGTTGTGCAGCAGCGATGTAAAAACTAAAAAATAAAAATGAAAAACTAAGAATGCGTTTCATATGAATGATAATAACAAAAATAACAGGTACAGGCAGGCGGCAGCGGTATTGCGGGGTTATTAACAAAAGTTTGCCAACAAAAAAGTCAAAAACAGAGGCTTCCATTTTTGACTTTGGTTATGAGTTTTTTTCTATTTATAGCGTTCTTTTTACTTCTTCTATCTCGTAAGCTTCAATGATATCACCGGGCTTAATGTCATTATAGTTTTTAATGGTAAGACCGCACTCCATGCCTGCCGTTACATCTTTTACGTCATCTTTATAACGCTTCAAAGACGCCAGTTCCGCACTTCCACCTTCGCCTTTTGGATATTCAACT
>MWVW01000033.1_pt1 | contig 32431 bp, 29 predicted proteins | sample 1047191 | NCBI WGS metagenome assembly MWVW01 (sample SAMN06349985, study PRJNA376086) | soil metagenome | isolation source: MtG22-5 sample Antarctic (ecotone) | place: Antarctica
TAATAATTATACTTATAATTTTTGCCTTAATACAATTTATACGTCCTCCAAAAAACAAATCACAAGGAATTAGTGCTAAAGATATTTCAACCATATACCCTATACCCGACAGTATAGAATCAATTTTAAAAGTTGCCTGTAACGATTGTCATAGTAATAATACCAGGTATCCATGGTATGCAGAAATTCAACCTGTGGCGTGGTGGCTTAATGACCATATTGTAGATGGAAAAAAAGACCTGAATTTTTCAGAATTTACTAAATACCGGATCCGCAAACAATACTTTAAATTTGATGAAATAGAGAAGCTGGTAAAAGAAAATGTAATGCCATTGCCATCATATACATGGATACATAAAGATGCGGATTTTAACCGACCGGCAAAAACTGGCAATTATGGGTTGGGCACGATCTTTAAAAGACTCTCTGAAAGCCAATTACCCGCCTGATAGTTTTGTGCGCAAAAAATAATATAAGCTAATTTTCAGCAAAAACCTTAAATAGTGCCTTTTATTTTTCTTTTGATAAGCAGCAATCTTTTATAATTTTTTGTCATAACTTGAGGGTTAAAACCATTAAATTATATATGACAGAAGAGCTTATGCTTCATGGCTGTCTTAATAATATTGCGTCCGCACAGGAGGCACTATACAATCGTTTTAGCCCTCGTATGTTAGGTGTTTGTTACAGGTTTGCCCGTAACCGGGAGGATGCCGAAGATATGTTGCAGGAGGGGTTTATAAAAATATTTACCCAAATACAACAATTTCGCGGACAAGGAGCATTGGAAGGATGGATAAGGAGAATAATTGTTCATACATGTATCAATATTTTAAAAAAGAATAAAAAATTCAGTGATAGTGTAGACCTGATCCATGCCGGCAATTTATTTTTGAACGAAAATAATATTCCTTCCATCCTGGAAAGTAAGGAAGTGGTAGATTCGGTAAGGCGATTGCCTATAGGGTACAGAACAGTTTTAAATCTTTATGCTATTGAAGGGTTTAACCATAAAGAAATTTCGCAGATGCTGGATATTGAAGAAAGTACCAGCAGATCGCAATATACAAGGGCAAAAGCAATGTTAGAGGCAATATTAATTAATAAAAAAATTATTCAGCCAAAAGAAAGAAGAAGAATACTGATGGGATCCAATATATAGAAAAACCAAAACAAACCAAGAAACTAATTGATCAGTACCGCTATTGAAATTTATGTGAAATGGAAAAAAATTTTTATCCGGAAAATTTTGAAAAATTCCTGAGAGGGCATGCCGACCAGTTTAAAATGTCACCATCTAAAAAAGTGTGGCGTGGAATTTATAATGACCTCCATCCGGGACGAAGATGGCCATCCATTGCAATGAGTATGGTATTTATTTTTGTTCTTGTTATAATAGGTCACTTAAATACTAATAACGGTCGGAATACCCCCTTATATGATTTAACCTCTAATAACCAGAAACCGGTATCTGAGAATAATTTGGCATCTGTAAAACATCCTGAACCTAATTCTATAACAGTTTCTGATAATCTCACGCCTGAATATAAGTCTGGTAATATTTCTCCCAATGCTGCAGTTGTAGATATCCAGACATCTACTAAATACGATAATCCCATATTGGAGAATAAAAGGGAACATCTTACTTCACAAAAATTTGAAAATAAAGTAATTAAACCTAATAACAATCCTGACGTTGTTACCAATTCTACAGCCGATTTAATTAAGGATAATTCTTTGTCCACCCAATCATCCAATAGAAAAAATGAAGTAAAGACATCCGGTAATGAAACTTCAAACATACCTGCGGAAAGCAATGAAGTAAATATTAAACCAAAAAAAATAAACAACGTTACATGGCAATACTATGTTTCTCCTTCTGTTAGTTATAGATATTTATCAAATAATAATATAGACAATGCGGTAATTCATAAACCTATGATTGGATATGAGGCAGGAACTGAGATGAATTTTAAAATTGATAAAAACCTACAGTTTACAACCGGATTGCAGTTGAATTATTCCGGTTATAATATTAAAGCTAACAATACGCATCCTACTATTGCCACTTTAATGTTAAATACTGATATCCCCGGGCAAAGTGTTGCTTATTCCGCAATGTCTCATTACGGTAACCGGTCAGGCGCAGAACTTACCAGATTAAAAAATTATAGTTTACAAGCATCGATTCCTATAGGGTTGCAATATATGTTAGCAGAAAAAGAAAATATTCGATTTGGGGCTGCAGCAGCTTTTCAGCCTTCATTTATAATTGCCAACAATACTTATTTACTTTCTACCGACAAAAGAAACTATATGAGAGACCCGGATCTATTTCGTAAATGGAATATGAATACCAATCTTACAACTTTTGTTGCTTTTTCATCCAACTCACTTAACTGGCAAATTGGTCCGCAGGTACGTTATCAGTTGCTCTCTACATACTCAAAGCGCTATCCTGTTAAAGAACATCTTGTTAATTACGGTATCCGCATAGGTATAAGTAAAATTCCTAAATAATATTACATTCAACAGCTCGTTTTTATTAAAGTTCTTTTAGCCGTTACCTCTCACGCTGGCAGTTTTTATTTTAAGAGATATTTTGTTTTGAGGTATTTTTGAAGGATGCAAATAAAATTCTTATCATTCATAGGATTGGTAGTTCTATTTTATAGTTGCACAGAACAAAAACAACAAGATTCTCAGCAGCAAAAACCAGGGTCAAAAAAAGAGTATACGTTCTTTGCTGTAACAGACTATATCCGCGGTCAGTTAAGCGAAATAGATAGTTTACCAATAACTCCTTTAAGAATTGTTAGTCACAAAGGCTGGCAGGATTCAGTTTGGATGAAAAAAGAAAATATCAGGCCTTTTGCCGGGCCCTTACTTCACCCGGAAATTGATTCAGCATACCTGAACAATTTTTATGAGGAAAAATCTTTTCTTGACCAAACAATTAATTCAATAACGTTAACCTATGAGCCTAAAAATGATTCTGCAGATTTTAAAACGATAATAATTTACATCGATCCAACCAAAAATAAGGTAACACGTATTTACCTGGTTAAAGAAATTGTTGGAAGTAAAGGCAATCAAACCATTCAGCTAACATGGAAATCAAATAAATGGTGCAAAATAACTACCATTATAGAACAAAAAGATAATCCCCCGGATATTAAAGAAGAAGTAATGAAATGGGATTTTAATGAATGACTTCTTAACAAAAAACATATTTTGAAAACGATAAATTTGCAGCTCAATGACACCGGAGAGTTTTCAAAATATAATAAAAACCTTTCCAAATCAGCCCGGCATTTACAAATACTTTGATGAAAAGAGTGAAATGCTGTATGTTGGAAAAGCAAAGCATCTCCGTAAAAGAATAAGCTCTTATTTCACAAAAACTTTTACCGGTTATAAAACCCACGAGTTAGTTCGCCGTATTCACCGCATTGAATTTACTATAGTTGATTCTGAGCAGGACGCATTTCTACTGGAAAATGCACTGATAAAACAATTTCAACCAAAATTTAATATTAATCTTAAAGATGATAAATCCTATCCTTTTATAGTTATAAAAAATGAACCCTTTCCACGTGTATTTTTAACCCGTACAAAAATCAGTGATGGTTCGCAATACTTAGGACCATTTACATCAGTAGCAAGAGTGAGAGAATTACTTGATTTCATTAAACAGAATATCCAGTTACGAACCTGTAAACTTAATCTTACAGATTCAAATATTCAAAAAGGGAAGTTTAAAGTCTGTTTAGAATATCATTTAGGAAACTGTAAAGGCCCTTGCGAAAATCTTCAATCAGCAGAAGATTATAGCCGGGCCTTATCCCAATTAAAAAATTTAATGAAAGGCAATCTTTTTCCGGTTATTCAGCATTTTAAGCAGGAAATGCAACAACACGTTGAAAAAATGGACTTTGAAAAAGCAGAATTCATCAGAAAAAAAGTTGAACATCTGCAAAATTATCAGTCAAGATCAAAAGTAGTTAATGAGCATGTTGGAAATGTTGATGTTTTTTCTATTTTAAAGGATGGTGACTGTGCTTATGTAAATTATTTAATGGTAAGCAGTGGAACTATTGTTATAACTAAAACAATAACTCTCGAGCAAAAACTTAATGAAACCCCAGAGGAAGTTTTATTATTTTCTATCGCACAATTAAGAATAACCTTTAATAGCGAAGCAAAAGAAATTATTGTTCCTTTTGAAATAAAATATCCTGAACAGGATATAATTGTAACAGTTCCCAAGGCAGGGGATAAAAAGAAACTTTTGGAGCTTTCTGAAAAAAACGTAAACTATTTTAAAGAAGAATTAAACAGAAAGAAAATGCTGCAACTGGAAGGCAAAACTGATACTGAAAAAAAAATAGCGCTTCAACAGTTACAAAAAGACCTGCACTTACCTGTTACCCCTGTACATATTGAATGCTTTGATAATTCCAATTTCCAGGGAAGTTACCCTGTATCAGCAATGGTGTGTTTTAAAAATGGAATTCCAGATAAAAACAATTATCGAAGATTTAATGTAAAAACGGTTGAGGGTATTAATGATTTTGCCACTATGAAGGAAGTAGTTTTTAGGAGATATAAAAGACTTGCTTTGGAAAACCAACCTCTGCCCCAGCTTGTAATTATTGATGGGGGGAAGGGTCAATTAAATGCTGCGATAGAAAGTATTAATGAGTTAGGACTGCAGGGCAAAACCTCCGTAATTGGCGTTGCTAAAAATGAAGAAGAGATATTTTTTCCGGGTGATGGACAATCAATAAAATTACCCTGGGATAGTGAAAGCCTTAAGCTTATAAGACGTATCAGGGATGAAGTTCATCGTTTTGGCATAAATTTTCATCGAAATCAGCGCAGCCGTGGCACCTTTATAAATGAGCTGGAACAAATAAAAGGTATTGGTAAATCAACCGCAGATGCATTGCTGAAGCAATTTAAATCAGTAAAGAAAATAAAAGAATTATCTGAGGAAGAATTGAATAAAGCTGCAGGCAGCGCAAAAGCTAATTTAATTTTGAATTATTTTAAAAATCAACAACTTTCAAATATTCAAGATCAATAAAAAATGAAAATGTAACCGATTCCTCCTGAGAAAAGAAAGTTATAAAAAAAGGAAGCATTTCTGCTTCCCATCTATAAATTAAAAGAGTTGATTAATAACTCCACAAATTCTGTTCGTAATTAAATATTTTATCTTTAATTGTTTCACCCTCCAGCAATTGTAATATTTGGTTATCCCGTAATCCTCCATAGTCTTTTAAATACCTGTCATACGGATTATCCATAGTACTCTTAATTATTCTACCATAAAAAAACCTGCTCTCAAACAAATCTTCCCAGCTCATTCTTGCCCCTAGGTTCTTTCCGTTATATACCTGGTAGTTGGAAAGAATCGGCCTCATATCAGGATAGTACACCCAGAATAACGGTGTTTCTCCAAGGTATAATCCCTGGGAAGTAACTATGCTTTTTACAGGAGCAATACCTAAAATTCTCCAGAACAAGCGTGAGGTTTCTTTATCAAATATCACTTCTTCTTTAATTCTGAATTTGTAAAATGAATCAAGGTTCACTTCTGCTGTTACACTCTTTGTTCCGGTTATTTGTCCTACAGAATCATAGATCGGTACCTCTACTACTCCGCCGGAAATAATTTCTGAAACCTTTGATACTGTTAAGGGTGTAGTAAACCTGTCATCTACTGCATCAAAAACGGTTACACCGCCGCTATCCGGGCCATTTTGTATTGCCTTAAATAATATAGAAATAAAACGTTGATTTCCGTTGTCTTCATCAGCAGAATAGCGAAACGGGAGGTTCATTTTTTCCCTAGTATCTATTTCTCTCCAAAGTTTTTCGCGAAATATTGCATCATCTTCCCTTAAATGCTCGTATGCTAAAGGGGCCCTGTCATTTACAAGGTTTCTCTCTATCGCATCATTAGGACGCAGAGATTTTTTTACAACAGGTATTGGCAGGCTATCTATTTTAGGTGCTGCTACAATGGGCGTAGGATTTATACTCACCTGTGTTCTGGTGTTGGTGGTTTTTTTTGCAGTGGTACGTTTTTTTGCTGTACGCTTTTTTGCCTGTGCTTCACTAACATGTGTAACCATTGCAAAACAACCGGCCATTAAAAAATATACTAAAAGCTTTTTCATAGTCATAGATATTAATTTATTAAAAGAGTATAAAACCTGGACCCTGAATATTCCTTACTGCACCATCAGGCCCCTGAACTTTTACATTATCAAATGTTACGGAAGTGCCGGGTATACACTTAGCTAATTGAGCACTTATACCTGCCAAACTTCCACCACTTATTGATCCCTGTTGAACATTTGGGAAATTAGCTCCTGAAAAGTAAACCGTAGCGCTTACAACACTAAACCTGGCATCAAAATCAAAAGCTTCTAAATCAGCCCGGGCAAACTGCTGATTTTTAAAAACCACTGATTGTATTCTTCCGCCCTTGCTTGGACCTACCATAAATGTTGGATCCGGAATTCTTTTTACCCTGAATTCATAAGTACTTGCTTTACCATCTGCATTTACCGTTATAGAAGCTTTGCCCACTGAACTTACTCTAACGGTATATTTGCCAGGACCGCCACTGGGTGAAAGTGTTCCTCCTGCCATTGATACCCGGGTTTTATCCCAACCCGTACCGGAAGAAATTGTAATTGGGTTAGGTACACCTATATAAAAAACATTCATTTTATCAAGCATTACTGCAGCCCCTCCTGGAGTACCTACCGTATATTCTACATTAAAAGATTTAGATTCCTTTGTACCATCGGGTTTAGTATAGGTAACATTTACTGGCACACTGCGATTTCCGGAACCACTTGCCTGCACTTTATATACTGCTCTTCCTTCAGCATCTATGGCAACACCTGTTCCATTTATGCTTATTTGTGGTTGAGCAGCACGGCTATATGCACCAACACCGGCGGTGATCTGAACTTCCTGTCCCGGCATTACATAATTTGAGCTTTGGCCTACCAATGCTGCAAACTGATCGTAAATTACCTTAACAGCGCCTATCTGATTATGAGCATAGGTTACCACCTGGTTCTCTGAATTTTTTACGTTATTTTGAAATTTACTCAGCATAGTTAACCCGGCAACAGTGGGCGTCATATGAAAATAGGTTTGAGTAAAATCTTTTTTTCTACTGGGAAGTGTTATATCTATTGGCAATGATTTTTCAAATTCTTTTCTTACTGCTCCGGTTGTGTCTGTATTTAACATATCCTCTCTATATTTTTTTAATGCCGCTTCTAATTCTTTTCCTTTTCCTTTAGTATCAAATAAACGAGTTGCCGCTTCAAGATTATCTTCTCTATAGGATTCCACCTGCTTACCATCCTCCTCAACCATTTGAAGATCAGCTTCCTTTTTTAATTCAATTTTAAGGTTTTCAAGATATGTATGCATATCTGCTGATAATTTTTGTGCCCTTTCAGCAACCGGCTGCCATATTTTTGCCTTTTCCGCAGATTGTGCTTCGGTTAATTTTTCTTGCAAAGATTTATATAAAGTATTGTTAGCATTGCCTATATTCTCATTTGAAATTACAAGACTTCTATCTACTACTTTAAATGCATTAATAACCTCATTTGATACATTTAAAGCTAATATGGCTGTTAGCACTAAATACATAATATTGATCATCTTTTGCCGGGGTTCCCTGGGTAAAGCCATAATTATAAGTTTTCGATTTTAGTTTTGCTTATTGCCTGTTGTTTATTGTTATTCCTATCTGCCCTGCATTGCACTTAACATATTGCCATACACCTGGTTTAATTTACCCAGGTTATTTGCCAACGTACCAATTTGCTCTTTTGCTCTTCCTGCATCATCCACAGTATTCATCATAACCTGGCTGGCTTCAGCCATTTTACCGTAAAAACTGTTTAGCGCTTTAAGGTGATTATTGCTTTCATTTAATTCCAACTCATAAATTGTATTAAGAGAAGAAAGATTTTTTGTAAGTACTTGTACCTGGCTGTGAAAACCTTTAGCACTGTCTGCTGCATCATTAAAATGAGCCATAGTATTTGCAGAAGTAGTGTAAGCATCTCTCAAACTAGTCATTGCCGAAGTAGCCTCTTTAGTTTTTGCCGAAAAATCGCTTGTAGATTTTACAACATCCCCTACTTCTCCAATTTGAGAAACGGTTGTTCCCAGTTTTTGGAAATTATCACCCAATCTTTTTAAATTGGCCGGTGTAATGTCTGCATCTATAAGCATTCTATCCATAGATTGTAAAGCAGGGTTTCCTACAACTGCAACCTCTTCTTCGCCTGGTTGAATATCCTCTTCATGCTTTTTTGGTTTTATCCACTCTACAGCTGCATAAACCATAAATATTGCTGTTTCAGTCCACATACCAATCGTAAGCATCAGATCAGCATACGATTTATGGGTTAATTTAGCCCATGCGGCAAATATAATAACAGCAGCGCCTGCGCTTACAAGTACGTCGATAAGTGTTAAAAAGGTTCTTTTTCTGTGAGCCATAATTATAGATTTTTTTAATTTTTAGATATTATTCGGATATCAGATTTTAAGATATAAATAGCAATGCCTGTATCTTCTTAGAAAAAAGTAAATGTTATTAGAAAGTTTTTTAATAATGTAGGATTGAGATTATGCTTTTTTTCTTCCTTTTTTACTCATTGTTGGTGGTAAATCAACTACACTTCTAAATCCGATATAGGATTTGGCTGTATCCTGGTATTCGTAATTTCTTGAACTTGTTTGCAATAAATATCCAACATCTTTCCAGCTGCCACCACGAACAACTTTACGCTTCATTTTTGGAGGATCCTGTTCTTTTGCATTATAACGAATATCAGGATTCATATCGTGTTGAAAATTATAGCCTCCTTCATTATAAAGAGAAGATGTCCATTCTGCTACATTACCTGCCATATTATATAAACCAAAATCATTAGGCCAGTAAGCATCTGCCCTTACTGTATAAAATCCTCCATCCTCCGGATAATTACCACGGCCCGGTTTAAAATTGGCCAGTAAACAACCTTTTTTATTTCTTAAATATGGTCCGCCCCAGGGGTAAGGCGCTTGTGAACGTCCTCCTCTTGCTGCATACTCCCATTCAGCTTCTGTAGGTAAACGAAAAGCTGATTCAGTAGTTCTTTTTTTACCGGCTAACCATGAATTTAAAAGATGCGTTCTCCATTCACAGAAAGTAGTTGCCTGTTTCCAGCTAATACCCAGCGTTGGATAATTACCAAAAGCCGGATGGCTGTTATATTGCTTTGCCATAGGCTCATTATAAGAATAAGAGAAATCCCTCATCCATACTAATGTATCAGGATAAACAGGAACATCTGTTTTTACAATAAATTGAGAGATAGGCTTACGTGCATTTTCTTTTCTGGCTGCTTCTTTAAAATCAACAACCTCTGAGTGATATATAACTTTACTGGCATCAATTGCCTTTACTCCATACAGCCTGTTGTCTGGTGTAAGAATTAATGCATCAATCTTCTCAATAACCGTTCTGTCGTTATAATTAATAGTGTTTGCTTTCTTCCAGTCAATAGCCTCAACGCCATCCTGGCCTTGTATAACATAAGGTGAGCCTAATAATTTTGCTGCTATTGAATCGGTAACCCATTTGGTAAACTGGCGATATTCATTATTGGTAATTTCGGTAGCATCCATCCAAAAACCGTTAATGGAAACTGCTTTATTACGTGCAGTAAATGAATAATTAACATCCTCATCGCTTGGTCCCATATGAAAAGTTCCTGGCGGAACATAAACCATTCCGGGAGGTTTAGTGGGTGTATATTTAGTTCCTGGAGCTACCCCATGTAGTTGTCCATCATTAGGCAAGCCTTTAGCCTTTGACTTAAAGAGTTTGCCACAACCGGATAATAAAACAATAGCTACAATTGCTACTACACTTAATAAGTGATTCTTCATGTGTTTAACGTTTGAGGGATATACGAACAAATGTATAATTATTTTTTATGAAACTACTTTTTAGCGCCTTTCAATATCTTAAAGTTTTGTAAACAATTGCAGGACCAGATTTTAAAACGGAAGACTTGCTTAAATATTGTAAAGAATCAATTAAATTTTCTATAATTACTGGTTCGGGTAATAATTGATGCGATATCATCTGTGGGGGCCTGGCATGTATAATTACGGCATAGATATATTAGTGGTTTGGGGGAAATACATTTTTGTGCTAATAATGGGTATTCATTCATTTTTGCATTATAACTGCATTGCACTACTTTATTGGGAATAAAATGTGTTAGTAATTCATCCCTTAATATCTCAAATTTTTTGGCCAGTAAACAACCTTTTTTATTTCTTAAATATGGTCCGCCCCAGGGGTAAGGCGCTTGTGAACGTCCTCCTCTTGCTGCATACTCCCATTCAGCTTCTGTAGGTAAACGAAAAGCTGATTCAGTAGTTCTTTTTTTACCGGCTAACCATGAATTTAAAAGATGCGTTCTCCATTCACAGAAAGTAGTTGCCTGTTTCCAGCTAATACCCAGCGTTGGATAATTACCAAAAGCCGGATGGCTGTTATATTGCTTTGCCATAGGCTCATTATAAGAATAAGAGAAATCCCTCATCCATACTAATGTATCAGGATAAACAGGAACATCTGTTTTTACAATAAATTGAGAGATAGGCTTACGTGCATTTTCTTTTCTGGCTGCTTCTTTAAAATCAACAACCTCTGAGTGATATATAACTTTACTGGCATCAATTGCCTTTACTCCATACAGCCTGTTGTCTGGTGTAAGAATTAATGCATCAATCTTCTCAATAACCGTTCTGTCGTTATAATTAATAGTGTTTGCTTTCTTCCAGTCAATAGCCTCAACGCCATCCTGGCCTTGTATAACATAAGGTGAGCCTAATAATTTTGCTGCTATTGAATCGGTAACCCATTTGGTAAACTGGCGATATTCATTATTGGTAATTTCGGTAGCATCCATCCAAAAACCGTTAATGGAAACTGCTTTATTACGTGCAGTAAATGAATAATTAACATCCTCATCGCTTGGTCCCATATGAAAAGTTCCTGGCGGAACATAAACCATTCCGGGAGGTTTAGTGGGTGTATATTTAGTTCCTGGAGCTACCCCATGTAGTTGTCCATCATTAGGCAAGCCTTTAGCCTTTGACTTAAAGAGTTTGCCACAACCGGATAATAAAACAATAGCTACAATTGCTACTACACTTAATAAGTGATTCTTCATGTGTTTAACGTTTGAGGGATATACGAACAAATGTATAATTATTTTTTATGAAACTACTTTTTAGCGCCTTTCAATATCTTAAAGTTTTGTAAACAATTGCAGGACCAGATTTTAAAACGGAAGACTTGCTTAAATATTGTAAAGAATCAATTAAATTTTCTATAATTACTGGTTCGGGTAATAATTGATGCGATATCATCTGTGGGGGCCTGGCATGTATAATTACGGCATAGATATATTAGTGGTTTGGGGGAAATACATTTTTGTGCTAATAATGGGTATTCATTCATTTTTGCATTATAACTGCATTGCACTACTTTATTGGGAATAAAATGTGTTAGTAATTCATCCCTTAATATCTCAAATTTTTGTCCGCAGATCGCTAACTCATTTATTCCGGCAAATATGTCTATAAGTAAACATGCCCAATTACCAAAAGAAGTTGGGTATTTGATTATTAACCCGGCTAAAGTCTTTAAAAAACCAGCAGCATTTTCTTTCCATATGGTATTATCAAAAATTACAGAAAGATAAAAAAGATTGCCTGACATAACGGAATTACCTGAAGGTATAGCACCATCATAAATTTCTTTTTTTCTTACAATAACATCATTTTGATTTAGGCCTGAATAATAAAAAAAATCATTTTCAGAAGAATAAAAATTATTATATACATATTCAGTTAATGATTGGGCATACTGTAAATATTTATTATCAGATGTTACTTCCTGCAAAGCAATGCAGGCTTCAATCAAATATGCATAATCATCTAAAAATGCGGGGTACTTTGCCTTTCCATTCTTATAGGTATGATAAAATTCAAATCCGATAGCCATCGGATCATTTTCATTCACCCTGAAATTAGAAAATAAAAAATCAAAATTTTTAATTGCCAATTCTTTATAATAGTTATTGCTTAATGCAGCCGCAGCTTTGCATAAGGCTGTTATCATTAAGGCATTCCAACCCAATAAAATTTTATCATCACTTAATGGGCGAACTCTTTTACTTCTTTCATTTAAAAGTTTTTCTTCAGAAGATTTTAATTGCTGACCAATGTCTGTTTCATTTAAATTTTGTTGTTCTGCAAAATCATGTAAAGGTGTAAGTACTCTTAAAATATTTTTATGTTCCTCCATAGGAGTCTCCGAAGGAGTCCTTTGTGACCCTTCGGACCAATTACCGTTCGGTGTAACGTCATAGTATTCACAAAATAGTTTTGCGTCATTACCAAGTATAGTATTTATTTCATCATAACTCCATACATAAAATTTGCCTTCTTCTCCTTCGCTATCAGCATCAAGCGCTGAATAAAAACTTCCTGTTCCATCACTTAATTCTCTTACAATAAAATCAGTCGTTTGTTCTATAGTCTTTTTATAAGATAAATTTTTAGTTATTTGGTAAGCATCACTTAATGTGCGAACAAGCAGTGCATTATCATACAGCATTTTTTCAAAGTGGGGAGCAAGCCATTCGGTATCTGTTGAGTATCTTGCAAACCCACCTCCTATCTGATCATAAATACCTCCCTGTATCATTTTATCAAGGCTTAGGCATGCCTGCTTCAATGCCTTTTCATTTTTTGTATAATGGTAATACCTAAGCAAATAGTTTATCGTAAAAGTTTGTGGGAATTTTGGAGCATTGCCAAAACCACCCCATTTTTTATCAGCCTGCTTCATTATATTGGCAAATATTTCATCTACCTGTTGCTTTGTAAAAATTTCATCTACTGTTATATTTAAAGAAATGTTTTTCGTTGAAGGATTTATATCAGATCGGCCAATATGCTTTGTAAGTTCTTCAGCCTGCGCTTCAATTTCCTGTCTTTTTTCTTTGAACAATTGATAAACACCCTCTAAAACTTCTTTCCATGAGGCTCTGTTAAATGCCCGCTGCGGAGGGAAATAAGTTCCACCATAAAACGGTTTACGGTCGGGAGTAAGAAAAACATTCAATGGCCATCCTCCGTTGCCGGCAATAGCCTGAACTGCATCCATATAAATGTGATCAAGATCCGGCCGCTCTTCTCTATCAATTTTTATGTTTATGAAGTTAGCATTCATCAGATTTGCAGTTTCTTCATCTTCAAAACTCTCATGTTCCATTACATGGCACCAATGACATGCAGAATATCCAATACTTACGAGTATTGGTTTATCTTGTTCCTTAGATTTCAGCAAGGCTTCATCTCCCCAGGGATACCAGTTTACCGGATTATGTGCATGTTGTAAAAGGTAAGGACTTGTTTCTTCAGCAAGTTTATTGGTATATTTAAACATCGCAATCCTGGCGACAACAAAAGTGCCAAATGCTTGTGTTTTCAATGATATCTGAAGTTCTCACATATTATTTTTTTTTATCACAAAAAGTATATTTTTGTAACCGTTTAAAAACTAAACTTTACTACCATGTCAGACATAGCGTCAAGAGTTAAAAAAATTATTGTTGACAAATTAGGCGTTGATGAAGCTGAGGTTACACCGGAAGCTTCTTTCACTAACGATTTAGGTGCCGATAGTTTGGACACCGTAGAATTAATTATGGAATTTGAAAAGGAATTTAATATTTCTATCCCTGATGAACAGGCTGAAACTATTACCACTGTTGGGCAGGCTGTAACCTACCTGGAAGAGCACGCTAAGTAATTATCTTTTTTAATTATTGCTGGCAAACCATATGGAATTAAAAAGAGTTGTTGTTACCGGGATGGGTGCTATAACGCCATTGGGAAAATCTGTACCGGAATATTGGGACGGATTAATAAACGGCGTATCAGGAGCTGATAACATCACACAATTTGATACCTCGAAGTTTAAAACCAAATTTGCCTGCGAAGTAAAAGATTTTGAACCCACCAATTATTTAGACAGAAAGGAAGCCCGAAAAATTGATCGTTTTACTCAATTTGCTTTAATTGCCAGCGATCAGGCAGTAAGCGATGCAGGCATTAGCAAAGAAAATGTTGATGTAGACAGGGTTGGCGTAATATTCGCCAGCGGTATTGGCGGCTTAATTACTTTTCAGGAAGAAGTAACAAACTATGCTTTAGGAGATGGTACACCGAGGTTTAATCCCTTTTTTATACCTAAAATGATTTTGGATATTGCTGCCGGACAAATTTCTATGCGTCATGGATTTCGTGGACCGAATTATTCGGTTGTAAGTGCTTGTGCCAGCAGTACCAATGCAATTATTGATGCATTTGATAACATCAGGATAGGCAGGGCTGATATTATAATTACAGGTGGAACGGAAGCTGTAATTAAAGATTCAGGAGTAGGCGGTTTTAATGCGATGAAAGCATTGAGTGAAAGAAATGATGATCCCAAAACTGCATCACGTCCATTTGATAAAGACAGAGATGGTTTTGTAATGGGTGAAGGTGCCGGTGTTTTAATTCTTGAGAATTTAGAACATGCTTTGGCACGAGGCGCAAATATTTATTGCGAGATTGCAGGCGGGGGAGCTACTGCCGATGCCCATCATATTACTGCTCCTCACCCTGAAGGCCTTGGAGCACAGAATGTAATGATTGTTGCACTGAAAGATGCAGGAATGAAGCCCGGGGATATTGATTATATAAATGTTCATGGCACGTCTACCCCGCTTGGAGATATTGCAGAAACAAAAGCTATTTTAAATGTATTTGGAGAACATGCTTACAATTTAAATATTAGTTCTACCAAATCTATGACCGGGCATTGCCTTGGTGCAGCCGGAGTTATTGAAGCACTGGCATGTATTTTATCCGTTACAAAAGATGTTGTTCCTCCAACAATAAATCACTTCACTGATGATCCTGATCTTGACCCTAAGTTAAATTTCACTTTTAATAAAGCACAGCATAAAGTAATAGATGCTGCATTAAGTAATACATTTGGTTTCGGCGGACATAATGCGTCTGTTATTGTAAAAAAGTATAGAGCGTGAGACGATAACCTTGAGAATTTTCATTTTCACGTCTTACCTTTTACGTCTCACGATTTTTTGGCTATTTTCGGGTAAATAATTCTTTGTGCAATTCTTTAAAAATTTTCTTGATAACAAGCCAGATAAAGAATTTAAAAAACAGCTTCATAATGTTCTTGGCTTTGTTCCGGACAATCTAACTTTATACAAAACGGCATTAAGCCATCGTTCAATTCGGGAAGGTGCTGATGAAAATAATGAACGACTGGAATTTTTAGGAGATGCAGTGCTTAGTTCATTAGTCGGTCATTATTTATTTATGCGATACCCTTACAAGGATGAAGGATTTTTAACCGAAATGAGAAGCAAAATGGTAAATAGGAATCAATTAAATGATATTGCATTAAAAATGGGATTGAAGAAGATCACCTTCTATAATAAATTTGATAACTCACTTAAAATATCCCAGATTTTTGGTAATACTTTAGAAGCAGTTGTTGGTGCGGTTTATCTTGATAAAGGATATAAAAAAACCCAAAAATGGGTTACCAGGCACATCATCAGTCCACATATGTTTATGGATGATCTGGAGATTCTTGATATCAATCAAAAAAATAAATTGTATGGCTGGGCAAATAAAAATGGGAAGATCCTTGAATTTGAAACCCTGGAAGAAAAAATAGAAAGTGGGAGAAGATTATTTACTATCGGAGCTATGATAAATGGTGAACTGATTGCAAAGGCAAAGGCTTATAACAAAAAGGATGCAAGCCAGGTAGCAGCACAGATTGCTGTAGAAAAATTAGGTATTGATATGAAAGCGATGTAAGAAGTATGAAGTACGATGTAAATCCTAAAATCCCATAAAATCAATGGTACAACAATGAGATTCGGCATAATTGGCAGCGGCAGCTGGGCAACAGCTTTAGGTAAAATTTTAACCGATAATAAAAATAAAATCAATTGGTGGATACGCAATGAAGAAACTATTAAACATTTATTAGCCCGCCATAACAATCCTCAATATTTAAGCAGTGTTTTTTTTGACACAACTTTACTGGTGCCCACATCGAATGTATCAGAAGTAATTGAAAAATCTGATTGTATTATCATTGCTGTTCCTTCAGCATTTGCTGTAGAAACATTAGGAAATCTTGATAGAAATATTTTTAAGGATAAAAAAATTGTATCTGCTATTAAAGGAATATTACCCGATGAAAATTTATTGCTTAATGATTATTTAAAACAATACTTTAATGTTGAAATAGAAAATTATTTTGCAGTATTAGGTCCCTGCCATGCAGAAGAAGTTGCATCTGAGAAGTTATCTTACCTTACTTTTTCAGGCATTGATGAGAAAACGGCAACTAATATAGCATCCCACTTTAAGACTGAGTATCTGAATACTGTTGTAAACCATGATATTTATGGGGTACAGTTCGCTGCTATTTTAAAAAATATCTATGCGCTGGGGGCCGGCATTGCACATGGGTTAGAATATGGTGATAATTTTTTAAGTGTGCTAATTGCCAATAGTGCCGATGAGATGGCAGGTTTTTTAAGAAAGGCAGGTATAAAAAATATTGAGGTGGGTTCAATAGATCATAAGCCTGTTACAAAAAACGGAAGTAAGGTAACTACCAATTATGCAGCCTCCGTTTATTTAGGCGACCTGCTGGTGACCTGCTATTCATTATATAGCCGTAACAGAACCTTTGGAACAATGATAGGTAAAGGATATTCGGTAAAAACAGCTAAGCTGGAAATGAGCATGGTTGCGGAGGGATATAATGCAAGCAAATGCATGAAAACAATCAATGAAAATATAAAAGCTGATATGCCCATTGCTGAAACGGTTTATAAAATTCTGTGGGAGAATATGCACCCATCAGAAGGTTTTGCTAAAATAGAAAAAACGCTTGTATAAGGTTTTATACGTTAGTAACTTTATGTGGATATGATGCCCCTTTCATACGATATTTATGGATCAACAACCATCCTGGTCTTTCTTGCGATACTTATGATAGCAGGTATGATCAAACAGATAAGGTCTAAATCTGTAAAACATTAATTTTTTCTTCAACAAATAAGTCTGCAGCAATTCCGTCGGCAAAAAGTTTCCCTTCATTTGTTAAAATAATTTTATCTCCACTTTTTTTTATTTGGGCATTTACTTCCCACTTGCTACTTTCAGCTTGCAGCCTGCAACTCATGTCTTGACCAAAATTTTTTTCCACATAGCCGAGATCAATTCCTTCAATTGTCCTTATTGATGTCATAATATATTCATTCAGCTTTTGAACATCAGAAAGCAGCTCTTCTTCGTAAGGAATAATATTTCTCTGAAGAGATTGAATATAAATTGAGTTATTACTTACATTCCACCTCCTTGAATTTATATCAAATGAATGCGCTGAAGGGCCAATTCCTATATAAGATTTACCCTGCCAGTAACTGCTGTTATGTTTACTTCTGTAACCGGGTTTGGCAAAGTTTGATATTTCATAATGCTCATATCCGGCCTGCTGCATCCATGTCATCAACAAAAGAAATTGAAAAGCAGATCTTTCTGAATCAACTTCTTCCTTCTTGTTTAAACTGATCATTTTTTGTAACGCAGTATTTGCTTCCACTGTTAAAGCATAGCAGGAAATATGCGGAACATCTAAATTAATTATGGTTTCAACATTTGTTTTCCAATCAGTATCTGATAAGGTTGGGGTGCCATAAATCAGATCAACAGAAAAATTTTTGAAACCTGCATCTTTAACTTGTTTAATACAATTCAAAGCCTGGTCGGCATTATGTACCCTGTTCATCCAATGCAGATCTGCATCCTTAAAAGATTGAACCCCTATACTCAGGCGGTTTATTCCAATTGATTTCCACTCTTTTAATCTTATTTCATTAATGTCATCCGGGTTTGCCTCCAAAGTGATCTCTGCCTGCTGTGATATGTTATAAAATTGGTAGGCGGTATCTAACAATTTTTTTATGTCGTCTGTACTTAATATACTCGGAGTACCACCACCAAAATAAATAGTATCTATTTTATTTTCTATTCTAGCTGAAATCTGTAGCTCTTTGATCAAAGCACAAATCATTTCATTCTTTTGTTTTATAGAAGTAGAGAAATGGAAATTGCAATAATGACAAGCCTGTTTGCAAAAGGGAATATGGAAATAAATACCTGACAAACTTTTAATTTGAAGGTGAAGGAGAATTATTGGTGTTTTATATTACTAACCTATAGCTTGTAAATAAGGTATCACATCATCAATATATACCTTGCAATGTATCCCGCAAAGGTAGTTCCTTATTCATTGTCAACAAACGTAACAATCAACCTTGCATGAATCTTAATATAGTTTGGATATATAAATTATTTTTGATTGAATGAAAACTTACGGAATACAGGCATTATATACCATTCTTATTTTAATCTTTTGTATAAATTTCTGTATGGCTCAGGTAAAAAATAATTCGATTGCTGTAAAGGATTCTTTACTTCAGTCTGATTCAATTGTTGCCGATAGTTCCGTTCATAAACCAAATATATTCAGTCTTGATTCCCTTTTAAAAGATAATAAATTTCTTAATACTGACACGCCGGCTGCTTTCCCTATAAAACAAAAACTTAAAAACGGAAAAGAATTTCTATTTTATCTGCTAAGTATCGTTGTATTATTCCTTGCTCTTTTTAAAATCTTTTATAATAAATACTTCAATAATATTTTCAGGGTTTTTTTTAATACTTCACTTCGGCAAAATCAACTTACAGATATTTTATTACAAGCTAAGCTCCCCTCGCTGATTTTCAATATTTTTTTTGTGATTAGCGGGGGATTATATGCATGGTTAATTTTTAATTACTATCAGAACAGTGTTCACATTTTACCCTGGCTGCCAATTTTAGTGTTAGGAATAATTTATGCGGGTAAATTTATAGTGCTAAAACTTACAGGATGGATCTCAGGAATGGAAAGCGCAACAAATCAATACACCTTTGTAATATTTTTAATTAATAAGATAATTGGCATTGTTCTCATCCCTTTTATTATTTTATTAGCTTTTGCGCCTGCTAACTGGTTTAACATCATTAGTATATTATCTTTCTGCGTTATTGGTATACTTTTTTTACTGCGCTATTTACGATCTTATGGATCAGTACAGGCAGAGTTAAAAATTAATCGCTTTCATTTTTTGCTTTACATAATAGGTATGGAAGTATTACCGGTTTTAATAATTTACAAATTGATTGTTCGTTCATTACTATAAGATTTATCAGCTATCGGTATGTAATAATTAATCAAAAGCAAATAAGAAGTTTGCACAAAAAATTGTACATTTGCGAACCCGTATGAATTATACACATGGTTAAAAACTCTGCTACACAGGCATTTAAACCTGTAAAACACATACAGAATATACTTATTACACAGGCCAGACCCGAAAATGAAAAGTCTCCCTATTTTGAGATGGCCCGAAAATATAAGGTAAATCTTGAGTTTCAGCCATTTATCAGGGTGGAGGGTATTCCTGCAAAAGAATTTCGTAAACAAAAAATTGAAATCCCGGCATATTCTGCTGTAATTTTTACCAGTCGTAATGCAATTGATCATTTCTTTAGAACCTGTGAGGAAATGAAAATCACTGTTTCGCAGCATACTAAATATTTTTGTATAACTGAAGCGGTTGCCTTATATCTTCAAAAATTTATTCTGTATAGAAAGCGGAAAGTTTTTTATGGCGCTGATGGCACTAATAAAAGCTTGTTCGATGTTATAAATAAGCATAAGGAACAGGAAAGCTTTTTATATCCCTGCTCAGAATCTTTTGACAGTGAAATAACAAACTGGCTTAAGGCAAATGATTGTGAATATGCCACACCTGTTTTATACAGAATAATCAGCAATGATGTAAAAGAAATCTTTGCAAAAAATCATTATGATGTTATTTGTTTTTTTACTCCCGGAGGTATAAAAAGTTTTATAGAAAATTTTCCAAATTTCAAGCAGAACGGAACCCGGATCGGCGCTTTTGGAGATAATACATTTAAGGCGGCTTCAGCAGCAGGACTAACCCTTGATATAAAAGCACCTCAACCAAAAATGCCAAGTATGGTATCAGCTCTTGAGCATTTTCTTTCTACAGAAAAAAAGAAATAAAAATATTAATATCAATTTGAAAGCAGCTAAAGGCTGCTTTTTTATTTTTAGAAAACATTTAATAATTAGATTACATCCTTTAATGATAAATAAATAAAATTGTATATTTATTTGCCGTAAAATATAACGATTGTAATTAAAATTTTTATGCCGATTAAACAACTAGATCACGGAACAAAAGAATACAATCAAATGGTTGAGCTCAGAAATGAAATTTTGCGCAAACCTTTAGGACTTGCATTTGCCCCGAAAGAATTGGCCCGTGAAAAGGAAGATATTTTAATTGGTGCATTTGAAGAGGATAAAATGCTTGGTTGTTGCCTGCTTACTAAAGTTGATAACGAATGTGTACGATTAAGGCAAATGGCAGTACAAAATAATTTACAGGGTAAAGGTATCGGCGCATCCATGATGAACTATGCTGAGAATGTTGCAAGAGATGCAGGTTATAAAAAAATAATTATGCATGCAAGAAAAACAGCTACGGGTTTTTATGATAAACTCGGCTATAAAATTACAGGTAAGGAGTTTGAAGAATTAACAATTCCACATATTATTATGGAAAAAAAACTTAGATAATACTAATCCTTCTTCATTATCTTATTTCCTAAAAAACGTCTTGCATTATGCACTGCATCACCCTCAAAGGCAGCTTTTGGGATAAGAAAAAATGAGCGGCTGTCAAAATACAGATGAAAAAAATGAGGACTTTCAATAAGGCTGCTAAAAGCCGTCCAGGGCCAGCTTTTACTTCCTCTTTCATTTTCAAGAAATAAATGCTGATCTTCCAGGCTAACCGTAAATCCATCTTTAAAGGTTGCCGCTTTTTTGTATATCGAATAAGGAAGTATAAACCAAAAAGATATCATCAAGATAAACCATAGTACCGAGCTTACTAAAAATGCTAATGGTGATATTTTTTTAAAAAAGAAAAGACTAGCTGATAAAATAGCAAAAACATTTATCAGTATTATCATAATTTTTATTTCTCTCCGCGTAATAAAATGATAACGTAATGCCTGAATAACTTTTGCTTTATTATAAGTAAAAAAGGAAGATGTCATTGAGAACAAAGATAAAGGGAAAAGCCACCTTTTCAGATGGCTTATATATGTGTTTGCATTTTTAAAAATTTACTCAAGGTCTCCCTTTAGGGAGATTTAGAGGGTTTAACTGCAACCCATGCTATTGCCGCAATTTAAACATTTATAGCAGGTGCCGCTACGGATAGTTATGTGGCCACAAGTATTGCATGCCGGGGCATCGCTTTGCATGCTTTTGGCAGCAGAGTTTACAGCATCCATTTCGTTATGAACTTTCTTTATTGATTCCATTCTGTGAGCTCTTATTTGCGGTGGCTGTCCGTTTCCATTACCTGAAACTCCTACCCTAACTTCGCTTAATTCATGAATCCTGTTTCCAATAGTTGGTGTGGCCTGATCCCATTCTTCATTACCTGTATTTAAAACTTCAGGTTTATCAAGTACATGTACCAGATCATTTCGGCCCAGGTATTCATATGCCAGCGAACGGAACATAAAGTCAATAATTGATGTGGTAGTTTTAATATTTGGATGATCAACCATACCTGATGGCTCAAAACGGGTGAACACAAATTTTTCAACAAACTCTTCCAACGGAACACCATATTGCAATCCGATAGAAATAGCAATAGCAAAACAGTTAAGCATACTGCGCATGGTGGCACCTTCCTTAGCCATGTCAATAAAAATCTCACCTAAAGTTCCATCATTATATTCACCGGTTCTTAAAAATAAAGCCTGGCCGTTTATTTTTGCCTTTTGTGTAAAACCCCTTCTTTTTGCAGGTAATGCCCTGCGCTCTACTATCATTGCCAATTGACGCTTTAATGCCGTATCTGCACTGCTTTGTACTCTTTTATTTACTTCTTCAAGAAGATCTTCAACAGTAAGCGTACTCATATCCACAATTCTTGCTTCGCTATTTACCGCCTGATCTTTTTCAACCATAGCTTTTTTCTTCTTATCACTCTTATTACTTAAAGGTTGTGATAATTTTGAGCCATCACGATACAACGCACATGCTTTTAACCCTAATTGCCAGCTCAACTTATAGGCTTCTGCAATCTCTTCTATAGTTGCTTCATTTGGAAGGTTAATTGTTTTTGAAATAGCTCCGCTGATGAAAGGTTGTGCAGCTGCCATCATACGAATATGTCCCGTATAATGAATGTACCTCTCACCTTTTTGCCCGCACTTATTAGCGCAATCAAAAACTGAAAGGTGTTCTTCTTTTAAATAAGGAGCACCCTCTACTGTCATCGTTCCGCAGATGTATTCATTGGCTTCTTCAATTTGTTCTTCGTTAAATCCCAATGCTTCTAAAAAATTCCATTCAAAATCCTGATATTGATCTTTGGTAAAACCTAAGCGCTGCAAACAATCTTCTCCAAGATTAAAGAAGTTAAATACAAAGGCAATGTCAAAGGCTGAAGCAAGGCAATCTTCCAGTTTTTTAATCTCTTCAGGAAGAAAGCCTTTGGCTGATAAGGTTTCTATGTTAATGTGAGGTGCTCCTTTTAATGTTGCATGACCCTTTGCATAATTTACTATGCGGTCAATTTGCTTTTCACTGTATTTTAAATTACGCAATGCCTGGGGCACACTTTGATTAATTATCTTGAAATATCCACCACCACTAAGTTTTTTAAATTTAACCAATGCAAAGTCCGGCTCTACTCCTGTTGTATCACAATCCATCACTAAACCAATTGTTCCTGTAGGGGCAATTACAGTTGTTTGTGCATTGCGGTAACCGAATTTTTCACCAAGCATAACTGCATCATCCCATGCTTTTGTTGCAGCAGTTAATAAATAATCAGGGCAATATTTTGCGTTAATACCCTGTGGCTTTATTTCAATGCCATCATATGCATCCATTGCATCGTATGCAGCAGCCCTATGATTACGCATTACCCTAAGCATATGATCTTTATTTTCTTCATACTTACTGAATGTTCCCAGATGCTCAGCAAGTTCTGCAGATGTTTTGTATGCAATACCTGTCATAATAGCTGTGATTGCTCCGGCAATTCCACGGGCTTCTTCACTATCGTAAGCAATGCCACTCACCATAAGCATACTTCCAAGATTCGCATAGCCAAGCCCAAGCGTTCTGTAATCATAAGAAAGTTGTGCAACTTCTTTGCTCGGAAATTGCGCCATCAGCACAGAAATTTCCAATACAGTGGTCCATAACCTTACAGTATATTCAAATCCCGGCACATCAATCCTGTTATCATCTTCATTAAAAAATTTTCGGAGGTTTACTGAAGCAAGGTTACATGCCGTATTATCCAGGAACATATATTCACTGCACGGATTGGATGCCCTTATTGCTCCCCCTTCAGGGCAGGTGTGCCATTCATTTATGGTGGTATTATATTGAGTTCCGGGATCAGCACAATTCCATGCTGCATTGGTTATCTTATCCCAAAGGCTTTTAGCTTTTATCTTCTTCATGGTTCTTCCATCGCTTCTGGCTTTAAGTTCCCAGTCACCGTCTGCTTCCATTGCATGAAAAAATTCATTCGGTATTCTTACTGAGTTATTACTGTTTTGCCCGCTTACAGTTTTGTATGCTTCTCCTTCGTAATCACTGGGATAGCCAGCAGTAATTAATGCAGCAACTTTCTTTTCCTCTTCAAGTTTCCAGTTAACGAATGTTTCTATCTCAGGATGATCAAGGTCAAGACAAACCATCTTTGCTGCACGCCTGGTTGTACCGCCACTTTTTATGGCTCCTGCGGCCCTGTCGCCAATTTTTAAGAAACTCATTAACCCGCTGGAAGTACCGCCACCACTAAGCTTTTCTCCTTCTCCACGTATGCTTGAAAAATTGGTTCCTACACCGCTGCCATATTTAAATATCCTTGCTTCTCTTACCCATAGGTCCATAATTCCACCCTCATTCACAAGGTCATCATTAACACTCAAAATAAAACATGCATGTGGCTGCGGACGTTCATAGGCAGATGTTGATTTTTTTAATTCGCCATCATTTTGATCAACAAAATAATGACCCTGCGGCTTACCTTTTATGCCATACACTTCGTGCAAACCGGTATTAAACCATTGAGGCGAATTAGGAACACATGCCTGGTTCAAAATTCCGTATACCAATTCTTCATAAAATATTTGTGCATCTTGTGCCGATGCAAAATAATTATAACGTTCGCCCCAAACACGCCAGCAATGTGCTAAACGGTGTGCCACCTGCTTAACAGTAGTTTCCCTGCCTGTACTACCATCTGGTTGCGGAACTCCCGCCTTACGAAAATATTTTTGTGCTAAAATATCTGTAGCAATCTGGCTCCATTGTTTTGGAACTTCTACATTATCCATTTGGAAAACTATTTCACCCGAAGTATTCTTAATTACTGAGGTCCTGTAATCATATTCAAACATTTCAAATGGAGTAATACCTTCTTTAGTAAAGTGTCGGGAGAACTGGAGTCCTTTTGCAGACTGCTTTTTGTTATACATGTTTGAAATTATTTTAAGGGTTAATAGTTAGTTTTGGCTAACGGTGGAGAACGAAAATATTTTTTCTAAATGAACAAACCAATCTATAAATATCCCCACGTGTGGAAAAAAGATGTGCGAAAATTTATTAATCAGTGGGGCAGTACGTTTTTTGATTTTTACACATATTGAGGATAAAATAAATTTGCTATGACAAGAAAAATTTGGTAATAAAGTATTGGGTTGAAATATTAGCACTGGCATTTAAAAAAACTTACAATGAGAGCAGTTATACAAAGAGTTTTACAGGCAGGCGTTATGATCGATAACAAAATAAGATCTGAAATAAAGAATGGTTTACTTGTATTTGTAGGAATTGAAGATGAAGATACGGTTGAAGATATTGAATGGCTTAGTAATAAAATTGTTAACCTGCGGATATTTGATGATGAAAATAATACCGATAGCTATCGGCAGCCCAATATTTCTGTGAAAGATATTGATGGAAATATTCTGGCAGTTAGTCAATTCACACTGCATGCATCTACAAAAAAAGGAAACCGCCCTTCATACAGTAAAGCAAGCAAGGCAGAGACTGCAATACCGCTTTATGAAAAACTTATTGTCAGACTGGCTTCTGATCTTGGTAAAATAATACACACAGGGGAGTTTGGAGCTGATATGAAAGTGCAGCTTATAAATGACGGGCCTATAACTATTTTGATAGACACAAAAATGAGGGAATAAAATTGACAGGCTACCATATTTAAGGAAGTTGGAAATAAATAAGAATTCTATTTATCTTATTTAATAATTCAAAATTCCGTAATTTACTTTTCAATAATTTTGATTTATGGCCCAGCAAAAAAGTTGCAGTGAAAATGAATCTTTACACTATGCCCGAAGAAAATTTTTTAAACAGTCTACTCTACTTACTGCGCTTGCATTAACACCCCCTTCTTTAATTAAGGCCGCCGGAGATAACTTAGACGAGAAAGCTTCAGCACTTTTTGAAAAACAGTCTTTAGAAATTGAAGTAAATGGGAAAAAGCATCAGCTTTCTGTAGAGCCTCGTGTAACACTTCTTGATCTATTGCGTGAACAATTACATCTTACAGGTTCTAAAAAAGGATGTGATTACGGGCAATGTGGTGCCTGCACCGTGCATATAAATGGTAAAAGAGTTTTATCCTGTATGAGTTTAGCAATTATGCAGGATGGCAAAAAGATAACTACGATTGAAGGGTTGGCAAAAGGAGATGAACTTCATCCAATGCAACAGGCATTTATAAAACATGATGGATTTCAATGTGGCTATTGTACGCCGGGGCAAATAATGTCTGCTGTCGCATGTATTAATGAAGGGCATGCAAATAATGAAGACGATATCCGTCAAAACATGAGTGGCAACATCTGTCGCTGCGGTGCTTATCCCAATATTGTAGATGCTATTATGGAAGTAAAACAAAAAGGAGGTACAATATGATCAACTTTGATTATATAAAACCGGCTACACAAAAAGCGGCTATCGATGCATTGAACAAAGATGCAACTTCACAGTTTATTGCAGGAGGAACTAATCTTGTAGACCTGATGAAAAGAGGAGTAGTATCTCCTCAAAAATTAATTGATATAAATAATCTTCCCTTAAAAAGTATTGAACAACAAAAAGGATTTATCCGAATTGGCGCATTAACGCTAAATAGTGACGTGGCTGAACATGAACTTATCAGGAAAAAACTCCCTTTGCTTTCACAGGCATTAAAGGCCGGCGCATCTCCTCAACTACGTAACATGGCAACGGTGGGAGGTAATATGATGCAGCGTACAAGGTGTCCTTATTTTTATGATACAACAATGCCATGCAATAAAAGACAACCGGGAACAGGCTGCGGCGCTTTAAAGGGTTATAATCGTATGCATGCAATTTTGGGTGCATCTGATAAATGTATTGCTGTTCATCCCAGTGATATGTGTGTGGCATTAACAGCATTGGATGCAACTGTTGTTATCAGCAGCAGAAAGGGAGATCGCAGAATTCCTTTTGCAGATTTTCATCGCCTGCCTGGTACCACACCTGAAAAAGATAATAATTTGCAAAGAGGTGAAATGATCACAGCCATTGAAGTTCCTGATAATAATGAATTCTCTAAAAAAGCTTTGTATATAAAGATCCGCGACCGTGCTTCTTATGCTTTTGCATTGATTTCAGTTGCAGCAGCATTAGATATAAAAGGAAATACTATTCAAAATGCAAGGCTTGCAATGGGTGGGGTTGCCCATAAGCCCTGGAGATTAACCGGAGCAGAAAATTTTTTAAAAGGAAAAACAGCATCCCTTGAAAATTTTAATCAGGCAGCAGCAATTTCTATGAAAGATGCAAAAGGATATGGATATAATAATTTTAAATTAAAGCTGGCTCCGAATACAATTGTACAAACATTGAAAACAGTTTCAGGTTTATCATAAACAAAAAGTATGGGATATTTTGACGATGATGATAGAGTAAATGGTAAAGCCATTGTAACTGGTAAAGCAAAATTCATTGCTGAACATGAAGTTGCTAATGTTACTTATGGTGTAATTGTAGGCAGTACTATTGCCAAAGGAAGCATCTCTGCCATGGATACTAAAACTGCAGAAAGAGCGCCTGGAGTTCTTGCTGTAATTACACATCTCAATTCACCAACTGTTCCCGGATATGATGCAGGTGGTAATCCTGTAAAAGGGCCAACCGGCGGAAAGGGCTTTCAAGTATTTAATGGACCAGCAATTTATTTTAATGGGCAACCCATTGCATTGGTAGTAGCAGATACTTTTGAGAGAGCTACGTATGCGGCATCATTGGTAAAATCACAATACCAAAAAAACGAACATACAACAAATTTTGATGAGGCAGGAAAATCAGTTGTTGCATTGGAAGATGCCCGTTATAAAGATAACATCCGTGGCGAAGTAGATGGATATAAAAATGCACCTGTTAAGATAGAAGCAGAATATGTTGTTCCTATTGAGGTACATAACCCCATGGAACTGCATGCTACTATTGCGCTGTGGGAAGGAGATGACAAGGTAATTGTGTATGAAAAAACACAGGGAGTGAAATCATCTCAACGAAGCATAATGAATGCTTTTAAACTAAAAGAAGAAAATGTACGGGTATATGCACCCTTTGTGGGCGGCGGATTTGGTAGCGCCTTACGGACATGGCCTCATGCTATTGCTGCTTTGATCGGTGCAAAAAAAACAGGCAAACCAGTTAAGTTAGTGTTGAGCCGCGACCAGATGTTTACTATGGTTGGATATCGGCCATTTACAAAACAGAAAATAGGAATAGGAGCAACTGCTGATGGAAAACTTTTAGGCATTACCCACGAAGCAGATTCTATAACATCAATGTATGAAGTATTTAATGAAAGGTCGGTTGATGTTTCAAGATTTTTATATGCATGTCCCAATGTTACTACCCGCTATCATGTATATCCTTTTAATGTAAGCACACCTACATGGATGCGTGGGCCGGGAGAAGCAACCGGAACATTTGCATTGGAATCTGCATTGGATGAATTATCGTACGCATTAAATTTAGATCCTATTGAATTGCGATTGCGCAATTATGCAGAGACTGATCCGCAAAACGGAAAACCTTACTCCAGTAAATTTTTAAAAGAAGCTTATCAATTGGGTGCTGATAAAATTGGTTGGAAAAACCGTGATTCAAAACCACTTTCAATGAAAGAAGGTGAATGGATGGTAGGTTATGGAATGGGTACAGGTGTTTTTGGTGCTGGCAGGGGAACAGCTAAAGCATTGGCAAGAATTTTTGCAGATGGTACATTATTGGTTCAAAGCGCAGTAAGCGATAGCGGTCCGGGTACTGCAACGGCAATGACTAAAATTGCTTCCGGAATAATGGGCATTCCGGGCAATAAAGTAACTTTTGAATTAGGTGATTCCTCATTACCTCCGGGGCCAACACAGGGTGGCTCAACTACAACATCTACATTAGGGTCGGCTGTGTATGATGTAAGTATGGCTTTAAAAAATAAACTGGTAGAATTGGCGAAAGAAAATTCCATTTTCCATACTACAGAAATACATTCTGCAAAAGCTGAAGATTTTGTGCTTGAAAATGGTAACATTATGTTAGCCTCTAATCGAAATAAAAAAATTTCTTACACTGATCTGTTAAAGCAAAATAATTTAAATCAACTTGAGGTTACTGAAGAATCCAAGGGCAATGAAGAGATGAAAAAATATGTTGCTTATTCTTATGCTGTACATTTTGTAAAAGTGCTGGTACACCCTGCTACCGGTGTTGTAAAAATAAACAGGGTGGTTACTGCTACTGATGGAGGAAAAATAATCAGCCCGAAAACGGCAGAGAGCCAGATGATCGGTGGAGTGGTTGGTGGCATCGGAATGGCATTGATGGAAGAAGGTGTTATTGATAATAGATACGGCCGTTGGGTGAATAATAATTTTGCTGATTATCATGTACCGGTTCATGCAGATGTTCCTCATATTGAAGCCTTATTTGTTAACAAACCTGACCTGATTTTAAATCCTACCGGTGCAAAGGGTATCGGTGAAGTGGCTCTTATTGGTTTTGCTGCTGCTGTTGCCAATGCAATTTATCATGCTACAGGTAAAAGAATTCGTGAATTACCGATTACACCGGATAAATTGATCTAAATTAATTCTAAAGGCACGTTTTGGTTAACAGCACGACCTATAATTTTGATAGTCTTATAAAAACTCAGGCATAGAGCTATTATTGAAAATCCAAATACCGAATTTTTTAAATTTATCACCACCCGGTCAAGTTCTTGTCGGGTTATGTCAATACCACTTGGAATATAAAATCCCTTTGCAGATAGTTGTTCACCAACAGGATGGGATTCATTCGTAAATAAATTCAATTTATTAAAAACCGGTTGTTGATGCATACATGTAAAAAACTCACGGGTTGATATTTTATTTTGATTTAGATATTCTACACAGTGAGTTTTTTGTTTATCATCAGGGGCTACTAGGGTGTAAGCCCAATAAATATTATCAGCATAACCGGTAGTTGGTATCGGCAAATTATATCCATAATTTATAAGAAACGAAAGGTGTTCATTATAATATTTGCCAATAGCCCGTTTTTTTTCTATAAAAGATTCAATTTGCTCCAGTTGTGCTACACCAAGAGCAGCCTGCATATTAGTCATCCTGCAATTATAACCTATTTCCTGATGGATAAAACGTGGCCCACCAGCTTCAAATGCAAGGTTCCTTAGTTTTTTACAATGATTAGTTGTTTCTAAATCATCGCATAATATCATTCCACCTTCACCGGTAGTTATAACTTTGTTTGCATAAAAACTAAAAATACTTATATCCCCAAAGGAACCGCACTTTTTACCTTTATAAGTTTGACCATGCATTTGCGCAGCATCTTCTATCACTTTAAGATGATATTTTTTGGCCAGGGCCAGTAACGGGTCAATATTTATTGGCAACCCATAAATATGAACTGCTATTATGGCTTTTGTTTTTGGTGTTATTTTGTTTTCAATTTCCTCAATATTCATATTATAAGTATCAGGATCACTATCAACCAATACAGGAATAGCTCCGGCCTTTATAATAGACAAGGCAGGGGAAATAATAGTGAAGGTTGGCATAATTACTTCATCCCCCTTTTTTACTCCTGCAGCTATAACTGCAATATCTAAAGCAGCTGATCCACTGGAAACTGCTACACCATATTTTCGTCCGATATATTTTGAAAATTGAATTTCAAACTTTTCAACAAAAGGCCCCTCATGCGATATCCATCCGCTTTCAATGCACTCGGATAAATATTTTTTTTCATTGCCATTAAATGAAACATTATTTACAGGAATATTTTTAATCATTTTTTTTGCAATATATAGCATACCCCCCACGTGTCGTTGCATGGTTGTTTTGCTGTTAAAAATTCTTCGGAACGTACAAGATCAAACCCGGAAAGATTCGCCAGTAGTTTAATTTCTGGTGTACTAAAATGCCGCAGGTAATGGGTTTCTTTTAAAACTTCATGGTGGCAGGAAATTTTATTTTTTATTATTAAAAGATAATTTACTTCTACAATATTTTCTTCATAGTTAACCTGCGGTTCAGCTATCCGGGTTATTTCATATGTATCAGTATTAACATGCTTAACTTTACTTGCAGGCTGTTGGCTATATACTGCCGGAGTGTACCAAACATCAAATATAAATATCCCCTTCCTTTTAAGATGACGGCAAACTTGTTTTAAGCAAGAAATCACTTTGGTGTTCTTAGTTAAATAACTCATAACATGAAATAGTGAAATTGCTGCATCAAATTTTTTGTTAAGAGTAAACGTGGTAATATCATCAACAATGGGTAAAAAATGGGGAATAGCTTTGGCCTTTGCCAGCGTAACCATGTGTTCGCTTTTCTCTATTCCTGTTATTTTGTAACCCCTGGCGCTTAAGTGTTTTGAATAGTTACCTGTACCAAAACCAAGTTCCAGCAAATGGCGAGAAGATGAATTGTAACTTCTTAATATGTCACATGCGTATTCTGTTTCAGCTTCATAATCCTTTTCATGATAAAGAAGATCGTAATAATTATTAAAAAGCTGGAAAGAATCAGATTTCAGCGGAAAATTTTCTTTCATCATTATTTTTTAACGGTGTAAAACTTATTTTATCATCGTTACTATACGGACCCTGTTTTATTTCTATAAGCTCAGAGTCTTCCATCATTTCTATAGAATGACCTCCTGAAGCAAGTAATATTACGTCCCCTGCACTTAGTGTACGATCCTCAATAAAAATGTTTTTATCATTGTATAATTCAATTTTTACTTTTCCTGATTTTACATAAAGTACCTCATGAGTTTGTAATACAGCATGTTGCACTCTTTTATGAGAGTGTGCCTCTATTTTATACCCTTTAGAGCGATTCATATAGCCTAATTGTTGCGAAAAATCATTTGGAGTAAAAAACTCAATACCTTCCTTTTTGAATTTAGAGGTAATTATTATCGCAATTATTACACCATTATCCGTTATCTGCTCAAACATTTTATTTTTTTATTTATGTTGCTTATTGCAATATATATATTACCTGACATTTTTAGGGGTAAAATAGAAGGGAGGTTACTGTTTTGCTTAGCAAAACTTAGTTGTTAATGCTTTCTGTTTATTTTGTAACCGCAATATATGAATATGGGAACTAAAATCGCAATATTTCATTGGGGATATATATCTATTCATTCATATTATTTGGCTAAGCAATTAGCTAAGGATGAAATTTGTGTAGATTTTTTTTTATATACTCCCGGCTATAAAAATACTAACCAATGCAATAAATCTTTATTTCAAGATTTAAAAAGTGAAAAAATTAATATTATTGAAATAAAATGTACTTCATTAGAAACAGCTCTGATCAAATTAAATAATGCAGCAGAATTTTTGAGTTGGCCACAACCTGCAATTTTTACCAATCCTTTTTTGCCATTTAGGACCAGGAAATTATATAAAGCAGAAAATTA
>MWVW01000034.1_pt1 | contig 32340 bp, 28 predicted proteins | sample 1047191 | NCBI WGS metagenome assembly MWVW01 (sample SAMN06349985, study PRJNA376086) | soil metagenome | isolation source: MtG22-5 sample Antarctic (ecotone) | place: Antarctica
TAGTCCGGAAACAAAAGACAGTGCTGCCTGGCTGCATCCGGCTATAAGCAGGCTTTGCCGTGATAATGATTTTCATTTAAATGATCTTAATGCTATTTCTATAAGTGGTGGCCCCGGCTCTTATACTGGTTTACGGGTGGGTATGGCTGCTGCCAAAGGGCTTTGCTATGCTTTAAACATTCCTCTGATTTCCATCAATACATTGAAAATGATGGCTGTTTCAGGGCTTAAAGAAGATTGCGATCTGCTTTGTCCCATGATTGATGCACGCCGGCAGGAGGTTTTCACAGCAGTATTTGATAAGCAGCTTAATGAAGTAATCGCACCTCACAACATGGTGCTGAGTTCAACCAGCTTCCGGGAATTATTTATGAATCATACAATAGTTTTTTTTGGCAACGGGAGCCTGAAATTTGCTTCCCATATTGATTCTTCCAATGCGCATTTCAAAACATTGACTGCCAACGCAGAACAGCTGATACCACTGGCTGAAGCTTTCTACCAGCAAAAAAAATTTGTCTCCCTGGCCTACAGCGAACCCTATTATGGTAAGGACTTCTACTCACATTCGGACCCTGAAAGAAAAAATGACAACGTTTAAAGAATAAGTACTATAAAAAATCATTTTAGATTTTTACTTTTGTATTGTTACATTTCAACCATCACACCATGAACGCAGTTATTATTGAATCTAATTCCAAATCAGACACTGATTTGAAAATCGACGTCCTTCAGCTTAAAAAGGCAGCTCTTATTTTAAGGGCCGTAAATCACAAGCTCCGCCAACAGATTTTAAAGCTTATAAATCAGAAAGGCCGTATAACGGTAACTGAAATTTATGTGAAGCTGAGACTTGAACAATCAGTTGCTTCCCAGCACCTGGCTATTTTACGAAAAGCGGGTTTTGTTAAAACTCTGCGGGATGGAAAATTTATTCACTATTCCGTAAATACCGACCGTCTTGAAGAAGTTCACAAGTTTGCACAGCAGTTGTTAAAATAAGAGCCTGTTATTTCTGTCTCATTTAGCTATGCCTGCGAAAAGTTTAATTTTACAGCAAAGCTAAAATTATGTTCGTAAAGCAATTATATACCGGCTGTTTAAGTGAAGCAGCCTATTATATAGAAAGTAATGGAATAGCTGCTATTGTTGACCCTTTACGGGATATTGACGTCTACCTGCAAATGGCCCAAGAACGCAATGCCACAATAAAATATATTTTCGAAACCCATTTTCATGCAGATTTTATAAGCGGTCATATTGACCTCGCTAATGCCACCGGCGGTACAATTATTTATGGCCCGCAAACAGAAACCGCTTTTCCGGTACATATTGCAAAAGATGGAGAAGAATTCAAGATAGGCGATTTACTAATGATTGCTTTGCATACGCCGGGGCATACACTGGAGTCTACCTGCTATTTGCTTAAAGATGAGAAGGGTAAAGATCATTGTGTATTTACCGGCGATACCTTGTTTGTTGGGGATGTGGGAAGACCGGATCTATCACAAAAGGGTACAGAATTGACAATGGAAGATCTTGCAGGTATGATGTATGAGAGCCTGAGCAAAAAAATAGTACCCTTAGCTGATGATGTGATTGTATATCCTGCACATGGTCCAGGGAGCTCCTGCGGCAAGAATCTGGGACCCAATACCTTCAGCACCATAGGTGAGGAAAAGAAAAGCAATTATGCCTTGAAGGCAGGCACTAAAGATGAATTTATCAAATCAGTGACAGAAGGGTTGGCAGCACCGCCGCATTATTTTCCCATCAATGCACGCATCAATAAAGAAGGCTATGACAGCATGGAAGCTATTTTGGAAAAAGGATTAAAACCGCTCACTATAAACCAGGTAAAATCAGCCAAGGAAAAAGATGTACTGCTTTTAGATACACGACAAGCCACTTTATTCACCCAGGGCTTTATACCTGACTCAGTTTTTGTAGGACTGGAAGGTCGGTTTGCTGAATGGGCAGGCAGCTTATTGCCATTTGACCAGGAGATCATTCTTGTGACGGAAGAAGGTAAAGAAAAAGAAACCATCATTCGCCTGGCCAGGGTAGGTTTTCAAAATGTAATTGGTTATTTAGAGGGTGGGTTTGAGGCATGGAACGCTGCAGGTGAAACCGTGGACCTTATCATAGATGTAGAAGCAGATGAATTAGCCATGGATATACCTTTCGATCCAAATCTTATTATCCTCGATGTTCGCAAACCAACTGAGTATGGCGATGGTCATATAAAAAATGCGGTGAATATCCCTCTTGGTGACATGAATGACCCCGCGAGTATGGCAAATCTTGAAGAAGATCAAAATATTTATGTGCATTGTGCAGGTGGCTATAGAAGTGTGATCGCTGCTTCTTTACTCAAGCGCCAGGGCATACATAACCTGCGGAATGTGCTTGGTGGCTGGGGCAAAATAAAAGATCAGGAAAAAATTGAAGTAGTGAAAGAGAGCAGTGTGTTGAATTGAATAGGGCTACACCACTTCCCCATACTCCTCCTTCCATTCACGCTTCCACCTCCGGTGGCTCCAGAGCCACATCTCCGGCTGCTCATTCATGATGCGTTCAACATAGGCAGCATACATTTTTGTTAATTGCCCTTCGTCTAGTGAACGCGGCTCCAATGTAGCCAGCTCAGCATGACCAATATATTTTCCCCGCTCCTTTTTGGTAAAGTGACAAAATATAACAGGGAAATTATTCAGACGGGCCGCCTTTTCAGGTCCTTTAAAAAAAGCTGTCGTCCTGCCAAAAAAATTAACCCAATAAGTTTTAGTTGGTATGGATGGCGACTGATCTGCGATCAGTGCTAAAATATATTGCGTGTTGCGGTGAGGCAACATTTCAACTTTCATATTGTTGGCAGCAATTAATTGCGTACCCATTCTTGTACGTATCGTAAGCAACAACCTGTTGAATAGTTTGCTTCTTAAGGGAGAATATACTACCAAAGTTTTATGAGGTATGAAAAGCGGGAAAGCAAGGTTTGCCAATTCCCAATTAAAATTATGTCCCAGATGAAGCTGTACCGATTTGCCCATTGCAAAAACATCCTCTACCACTGTATAATCGGCGATGAAATGTTCACGAAAAAAATGTTCGTCTGCACTGATGAATTTAAGGGTCTCAATAAAATTGTCGCAAAAATTTTTATAAAATCTTTTAGCAATTATAATTTTTTCCTGATTATTTTTTTGAGGGAATGCAAAACTCAGATTTTGAAGCACCACTTGCTTCCTGTACCCCATCAGGTGATAAATAATAAAAAATGCCAGGTCGGAAAAAATATATAAGACCTTAAGCGGTAATAATGAAATTATATACAGAAGGCCAAAAACAAGATGATACATAAATGGCAAAGATAAAGCCCCTGTCCCCCGGTGGGGGGAACTTAGAAATTTGTTTCACTGCTTATTCTTGCAGAAAAACAACATATAGTATGACTTAATCATAATATAAATTGATGAATACTTCCGCCAGGCGGTTACAAAACTATATTCTCAACCAGCTTTGTCTTTTCAGGATAATCGGTATTGTAATGGAGCCCGCGGCTTTCTTTGCGAAAGGTAGCGCCTTTGATGATGAGGTAACCGACTGTGATCATATTGCGCAACTCGAGCAGTTGTGGCGATACAGTAGTGGTTCTATACAAACCTTCTGTTTCTTCATAGAGCAGGTCAATCCGTTTCATTGCTCTCTGCAAACGAACATTGTTTCGTACTATGCCCACATAATCACTCATTACCTGTTGGAGTTCTTTCAGGCTTTGTGTGATAAGGATCATTTCCTTCGGTTCCGAAGTGCCCGCAGCATTCCAGTCAGGGATTGCCTCCCCACTCAACGGGGATGGATTGTCCTCAGCACAGCCCTCTTTTTTTGAAGAGTTTTCATTTTGTAGAGTCTCTCCTATAAGCTGCCCATGGGCGGATACATAAATGGCAAAGATAAAGCCCCTGTCCCCCGGTGGGGGGAACTTAGAAATTTGTTTCACTGCTTATTCTTGCAGAAAAACAACATATAGTATGACTTAATCATAATATAAATTGATGAATACTTCCGCCAGGCGGTTACAAAACTATATTCTCAACCAGCTTTGTCTTTTCAGGATAATCGGTATTGTAATGGAGCCCGCGGCTTTCTTTGCGAAAGGTAGCGCCTTTGATGATGAGGTAACCGACTGTGATCATATTGCGCAACTCGAGCAGTTGTGGCGATACAGTAGTGGTTCTATACAAACCTTCTGTTTCTTCATAGAGCAGGTCAATCCGTTTCATTGCTCTCTGCAAACGAACATTGTTTCGTACTATGCCCACATAATCACTCATTACCTGTTGGAGTTCTTTCAGGCTTTGTGTGATAAGGATCATTTCCTTCGGTTCCGAAGTGCCCGCAGCATTCCAGTCAGGGATTGCCTCCCCACTCAACGGGGATGGATTGTCCTCAGCACAGCCCTCTTTTTTTGAAGAGTTTTCATTTTGTAGAGTCTCTCCTATAAGCTGCCCATGGGCGATTGCAAAAGTCCCTCCCCCGGAGGGATTTAGGGAGGCTTTAAAACACCTGTGTGCAAATACCATTGCTTCTAAAAGCGAATTGCTTGCCAACCGGTTGGCGCCATGCAACCCGGTGCTGGCACATTCGCCGCAGGCATATAATTGCCTGATGGAACTCTGACCCCATTCATCTGTTTTTATACCACCACAACTATAATGTGCAGCCGGTGCCACAGGTATCATATGCAATGAGATATCAATGCCAATGGATAAACATTTTTCATAAATATTTGGAAAGTGCTCTTTAAATTTTTCCAGATCCATATGACGGCAATCGAGGTATACATTTTCTGTTCCCCCGATCTTCATTTCATTATCTATAGCCCTTGCTACTATATCCCGCGGTGCCAGGTCTTTTCTTGCATCATAACTTTCCATAAATGCTTCGCCCTTGCTGTTACGCAGTATGCCTCCATCACCACGCACCGCTTCTGTAATTAAAAAAGCCTGCCCCCTTTTTCCTGCTTCATATAATGCAGTAGGATGAAATTGAATAAACTCCATATTTTCAATCCGTCCCTTTGCCCTATATACCATCGCCACACCATCTCCCGTTGCTATATAAGGATTGGTAGTGGTGCGGTAAACCTGTCCGTTACCACCTGTAGCAATCAGAGTAACCTTTGAAATAATTTTTTCTATTCGATTGCTCTGCGCATTCAACACATATACTCCAAAACATTCAATATCCGGAGTGGCTTTGGTGACTAAAAAACCCAAATGATGCTGAGTGATAATATCGATTACAAAACAATGTTTGATGACAGATATATTTTGTGCCTTGTCAATAGCTGCAAGTAGTGCTCTTTCTATTTCTTTACCTGTCACATCTTTGAAGTGCAGAATACGGTTTTCCGAATGACCGCCTTCCATTCCCAGTTTATAATCGCCATCGGGATCTTTATCAAATTTGGTACCCCAGTCTATAATTTCCTGCACCCGTTCCGGACCTTCTTTCACTACTATCTCTACTATCTTGGGGTCGCACAAACCATCACCTGCTATCAGTGTATCTTCTATATGCTTTTGAAATGAATCGTTCTCCAGGTCATTGACCACTGCCACGCCGCCCTGTGCATACTTGGTGTTGGTTTCATCTGCTGCAGCTTTTGTAACGATGGTGATGCTTTTATCCGGGCATGCCTGCGCCACTTTTAATGCATAAGTTAGTCCTGCTATCCCCGATCCGATTACTAAAAAATCCGTCTGCATTAAATATTCGAAGTCTTATTTTGAATAAAAAATTATTGATATTGGTAACCGCTTAAATAATTTGTCAGCAGTTACCATTTGGTAACCAAGATAAAAAGTAGTTGCAGCCTATTATTCACTTTTTTACACATCTAAACTCTAAGCTTTCTACGCTCTACTCTAAACTCTAAGCTCTCCACAGTCATCTATCATCTGTTCTCAACAACCACTTCCCGCTGTACCCATGCACCACTGTCTTTCAGTAAATTCACTAATTCATCTACTGCTATTTCACTCGGGACATTTCGTTTTATTATTTCTTTTCCTTTATATAAAGTGATTTTGCCCACACCACTACCTACGTAACCAAAGTCTGCATCGGCCATTTCGCCGGGACCGTTCACTATGCAGCCCATGATAGCGATTTTCACTCCTTTGAGATGGTTAGTCACTGACCTTATCCTGGCTGTGGTTTCCTGCAGGTCAAACAACGTTCGTCCGCAACTTGGACAGCTTATATACTCCGTTCTTGATATCCTGGTGCGGGTAGCCTGCAATATGCCAAAAGCCACATTATTAATAAATTGCTCAGCACTTTCCTGTTTATTTGCTGCAGGCAAGGGCTGATGCCTGTCTTTTCCGTTTTCCTGAAAATTTTTATACGCTTCTGCCTCCATCCCCAGGCAAATGCCATCGCCCAAACCATCCAATAACAATGCCCCTGTTTCTATTGCATAATGTATTAAATGTTCATCGGCCGTTTGACATGAGCTGTCAGTGATCAGTATTGCAGGATTGCTTATTTTTTTCTCTCCCAGTTGAAAGAACATACGGCGTATGGATTGCACAGCATTTTTATTGGTGCTGCTCAGGCAGAGCACTACTGAAGGATCATTATTTAATTGGTCAAGGTATGTATCGCCTGGAATTCCATCATTATAACAATCAATCATTACAAAATTCAGTGCGGGACTTTTGTGCTTTGCTTTCACATAACCGCTATCGCCAAAGATGGGAAAATATTTTTCACTGAAATCTTTTAAAGCATCTTCTCCCATTGATGCAGCTTGCTCCAACCCGTCTTCCCATGTAGCAGGATATACAATTATTTTTAATGTGCCCGGTAGTGCAAAAGAAAGCAGCTGATGACCTGTAAAAAGAAAATCGGCAGCAGTATCGCCAATGCTCCACTTATCTAACGCTTCATTATAATCATAACCTATGCCCTGCAATATTTCTGCAGTTATATTTTCAATTTTACTAAAGTCTGCAATAACAACAGGTACATGATGTCCACCAATGAGGTCAACTTCAAAAGTTTCTCTTCTTTTATAAGCCCCCTGTCCCCCGGTGGGAGAACTTAGGTTTTCCATACTGCTTATTTCCGGTTGACTATTTAAAGCAGCTGCAATCCTGTATCCCACAGTTTTTTCTTCCAAAAAATTAGAAGACTCATTCTCCCCTTCCCACCGGAAAGGGGCTTTAGCACCATCTTGTTTTGATTGAATAATCGTCGGGGATGGGTTGTATCTCTTCACTATATCTCTACACACAGGTATTTCCAGCTCCGGGTCTTCGGTTAGTGACACCCGAATTGTATCGCCCAAACCATCTTCCAGTAAGGTGCCGATACCTATGGCACTTTTTATTCTTCCGTCTTCTCCGTCGCCAGCTTCAGTTACACCAAGATGCAGTGGATAAATTTCACCAAATTCGTCGTGCATTATTTTTACCAATAGGCGGTACGCCTGCACCATTACCTGTGGGTTGGAGCTTTTCATGCTCAATACAATGTTATGATAGCTTTCTGCCCTTGCAATACGCAAAAATTCCATTGCACTTTCTACCATCCCAATTGGCGTATCGCCATAGCGGCTCATGATACGGTCACTCAAAGACCCGTGATTGGTGCCTATGCGCATGGCAGTACCATATTCTTTACAAATTGTTACCAATGGTGTGAAACGCTGGCGAATGCGGTCTATTTCTTCTTCATAATCCGACTCAGAATATTCGATCAGTTCAAATTTCTTTTTATCTACATAGTTGCCAGGGTTGACCCTGACTTTTTCAACAATTCGTGCTGCTATCTCTGCTGCATTTGGAGTAAAATGAATATCTGCTACGACAGGAGTATTATAGCCCCTTCTATGTAGTTCATTCTTTATAAATAATAAATTTTCTGCTTCATTTTTTGAAGGGGCAGTGATACGGATTAATTCAGCTCCTGCTTCAATGCATCGAATAGATTGCTCAACTGTCTCAATGGTGTCCATTGTATCAGTTGTAGTCATTGTTTGTATCCGGATAGGGTGGAAATTGCCAAGCAACAGATCACCGATCTTTACTTCCCTGGTCTTTAAACGTTTGTATTCTGTGAGGCTTTCTGAATAAAATTCCATAATAAACTTTACCAAATGAGATGCTGGCTAAGGCAATGCTACAAACAGGTAATTACAAAGTTAATAAACTAATAAAGGAGGTCGCGTTAACAGTATGCGATTGTATTTAAGCGGCTTACCAATCCCTGGGCATGGAGTTGCCTTGTTGACCTTTTTTTTGCAGCCTTTCTTGAAGGTCTTTTTCCTTAGCCTGCAGGTCCTGTAACCTGCGTTCTGCTTCTTTTTGGCTAAGCTTAGAAGGTTTTTGTTCTTTCTGCTGGCTACTCTTATCCTGTTGCTGTTTTTTTAATTCCATGAGTGCTTTTTGCAGGTTTTCTCTTGCCTGCTTGTCATCAGGATCATTGCGCAACGATGATTTGTATGCTTCAATACTATTGAGCAGGTCTTTTTGTTTTGAATAAATAACCCCTTCATTATAATAGGAAACAGATTTTATTTTTTTATCCGGATCCAGCTCGCCTAATTTTCTAAAAATTGCAGTAGCCTCAGGATATTTTTTTTGCCGGTATAAAGAGAGCCCCAGGTTGTATTGACCGGCTTTATTTAAAGAATCCCTCTTAAGTGCAGATCTGTATGAAAGCTCGGCCATGTCAAATTGGCTTTGTTTGTAATACTCGTTGCCCTTTACCATTTCCCCATTATTCTGTGCATAAGCAGTACTGCCTGTTATCAAAAAAAGATATAGTATAGGCTTTTGTTTCAAGTTGTTTGTTTTTTACGGTCTCCAACATAAATTTCTATCAATAAAAAAAACAACATCGGTATGGCAAACCACCAATAAAAAGATGTATAATTCAGTAATGAAAGATCAACAAATGCTTTTTTTTCTGCCGTAGCCAGTTGGGTCTCCAATTGATTTATTGCAGTGGTGGTATTGTTCAATAATATATATTCACCTTTTGTTGCCTCTGCAATTTGTCTCAGCGTTTGTTCATCTAACCTGGATAAAACCACATTTCCGGAAGCATCTTTTTTTGGCGCTTTCGTTATGGGATCAATAATATTTCCACCCTGTTCCGATCCTACCCCAATGGTATTGATCAGGATACCGGTGGTAGCCAGTTGAGTGGCTGTTTGTACTGCTTCGGCATCATGTGTTTCGCCATCTGATATGAGCAGGATTGATTTATACCGCTCTTCTGAAGTATTAAATGCTATTTCGCTTTTTTGAAGCGCTTCACTCAATGCTGTGCCCTGTGCAGCAATCAAAGCAGGCGAAGCAGATGCTATAAACATCCGTGCTGCGTTGTGGTCATAGGTCAATGGCATTTGTATATAGGCATGCCCTGCAAACACTACAAGTGCCACACGATTATCAGGCATGCGTTGAAGCAGGCCTGAAATAAAATCCTTCGCTTTTGCTAACCGGTTGGGCGTAACGTCCGTTGCAAGCATACTGTTGCTCACATCAAGAGCCAGCACAATATCAATTCCTTTGCGCACATCATTGGTGCCCTCTTCAGCCCGGCGGGGATTTGCCACTGCTATACATCCAAATGCAAAAGTGAAAAATAGGAAGATAAATTTGACAGCCTGCTTGAATGAAGAATGATTTTTAAATAATTGTTTTACCAAAGCAGGATCTCCTATTTTTTTCACTGCCTTCTTTTTTCTGTAGATATATAAAATATATATAAGTAAAAACAAAGGAAGCGCTAAGAGTAACCATAAAGCCTGTGGATATTGAAATTGCAGATTATACATTCAGTCTATTTTCCTGTTATGCAAATTATATACTATACTCAGCGCTTGCCTTGCATAAAATCGAGTTGGTGCAATATACCTTTTAAGATCTTCATGCGCAACATGGGGATATCAGCGTCCTGCCTGTACGTTTCCAGGTTCAACACAAAGAAATAAGGATGTTGGTTTTCCTCAATCCAGCCGATACACCATGCCATGCTACTGCCTGCTTCTGTAAAACCCCAACCCGTCTTATAGCTTAACCGGTAAGCAGTATTATCTTCAAACAGCATCGCCTTTCTTACAGTTTCCTGGTTTATTTTATGAAAAGGCAATTGATTGAAATATAGTTTCTTTACCAATCCCAGTTGTTCATCCGGCGTGATCTTTAATGTATTGTCAAGCCAAAATGAATCGATTATGCTGATTTTTTTATTCCCATAATTGAGTGTGTCCAGCCATTGTTGCATGGTATCTTTCCCGATGCGTCGTGCAATTTCCTGGTACCATGCCAGGCACGATATGCGAAAGGCGGAATACATAGAAAGATCAGCATTACATTCCGGGCGGCCCCGGTCCTTTCCATCCCATGAAATGACCATACTGTCATTGATAATTTTTCCTGTTTGTAAGCCAATAAGGGAATTGATTATTTTAAAAGTGGATACAGGTAAATAAGAACTGTCCCTGAACCGGGATAAATTATAAACAGTGAACTGACCGGTACCATTATCAAGTAATGCAAAACATCCTTCTACACCCGCTTGTTTAAAATGTTTTCCCAATGTATCATCTATCCTTACATTATTGGGCGAACAGGAAATGAAACTGAGCCAAATAAAGCAAATGAAAAATATAGTCTTCATTAATTTTTTTGCACAAAGGTATAAGCAGCACCCCTCCAAAATCGGAAGCTAATAATATGAGAAGATTTAGCAGAAATTAAAAGCAAAATCTGGCATTTTTTGCCGCAGACAAATATGCTCGTGTATGACTATAAATATATACCGTTTGCCAGGCGTGTATGCTTTTTGCCCTGGCAATCTCTTTTCATGGAGACACAAGAGCTCATGCTAACAGTAAAAATGGCTAACAAGCCAAATAATAAGAATACCCTTTTCATAAAATGTACGCGATGTTTAAAGTTAAAAAGAACGGAACGGTAGTTCAGAGAATTGGGTAGAGTTTGGTCATCAAAGGGTAAACGGAAATGTGTGCAATTTATTTTCCTGAGAGTGCAATATAATACTGATTTAGCATTTATGCAAGTAGTGAGAAAACATTAGATCTTATTCTACTGATAATGAATACTTTAAGACTTTTATTTAATTACATCAAGTTCTTTGCCTGCCTGGGTAAAAGCTTCAATAGCTTTATCTAAATGCTCATTTTCATGAGCAGCGCTGATTTGAACCCTTATGCGGGCCTGACCTTTGGGCACCACGGGAAAGAAAAAGCCAATCACATAAATACCTTTCTCCAGGAGTGCTTCTGCAAAGCGGGCAGCCAGCACAGAATCATATAGCATGATCGGGACTATAGGATGTTCACCCTTTTTTATATCAAATCCTGCTTCTGACATTTTTGACCGGAAATACATCGTATTATTTTCCAATTTATCCCTTAATGCAGTGGTTTCGCTTAGCAAATCAAGCACAGCAATCGAAGCTCCCGTAATAGAAGGAGCCAGTGTATTGGAGAACAGGTAGGGCCGGCTTTTTTGTCGCAACATATCTATGATTTCTTTACGGCCTGATGTAAAACCACCTGAAGCTCCACCTAGTGCTTTGCCCAATGTCCCTGTAATGATATCAATCCTGCCCATCACTCCTTTAAATTCATGAGTGCCCCTGCCTGTTTTACCCATAAAACCGGAAGCATGACTTTCATCTATCATTACTATCGCATCATATTGATCTGCAAGATCACAGATCTTATCCAGCTGGGCGATAGTACCATCCATGCTGAAAACACCATCGGTCACGATGATGCGGTTGCGGCATTGGGATGCTTCTTTAAGTTTCAGCTCCAGGTCTTGCATATCGTTGTTCTCATAACGAAAACGTTGTGCTTTGCATAAACGAACACCATCTATGATAGAGGCATGATTTAAAGCATCGGATATTATTGCATCCTGTTCATTGAACAGCGGCTCAAATACACCACCGTTGGCATCAAAAGCGGCAACATATAGTATGGTATCCTCTGTACCTAAAAAGCCGGCTAGTTTCTGTTCCAGTTCTTTATGAATATCCTGGGTACCGCATATAAAACGAACTGAGCTCATACCATACCCATGTGAATCAATATATTTATGTGCAGCCTCTATCGTTTTGGAATGCGATGAAAGCCCCAGGTAATTATTGGCACAAAAGTTCAATACCTTTTTACCATTTACAGTAATTTGTGGCCCCTGAGGTGAAGTAATCACCCGCTCATTTTTATATAATCCTGAAGTTCTTATCTCCTCTATTTCGCCCTTGATACGCTGAACAAACCTATCATTCATAGCAAGTTGTTTAGTGCGCAAATATAACGACCCTTGTATAAGTCAATAGAGCTATAACAGGAGGCAATCGTAAAAATCAAGGTTTCAAAAAGATGAATCATAAATGAAATCTTATTGAGTATTTGTATGGTTATTGATCAATAAACAACATTAATTTAGCCCGGTGGTGCACGCCAAAAAACATAGCTGGTTGTCAGCAGCAGCAGTATTCAAAAATGCAATGAAAGAACTGATGCAAAATGATCCCTTACGTATGGCCGGGGCCACCGCATTTTTTACCACATTTGCACTTCCTCCTATTCTTGTTATCCTGATACAGGTACTAAAGCTAATTCTTGATCCCATCACTATCCGCAACGAATTGTTGCAAAGCCTTACAGAAATTGTGGGTCCTGAAGCAGTACATCAACTGGATGATGTTTTGCTTGCCTTTCGCAAGCTGGCAAGCAATCCATACATAACGGTGGGTGGTTTTATTTTTTTGCTCTTCGTGGCCACTACGCTATTCAAGATCATCAGAAATTCAATCAACCAGATATGGAAGGTCAGGGCAATACAAAAAAAAGGTATAGGCAAAAGCATGCTTGGCCGGGTTAAAGCTGTTGCCGTGATCATCGTAGTGGCGTTGCTTTTTGCCATAGGTGTGTTGGCTGAAGCCGCACAAGCCTTTATTGGCGCTTTTATTTTCGATTTCTCACCCCTACTTTCTATTTTATTTAATACCGCCCTGAAGCATATTCTTTCCGTTCTCATAGTGATGATTTGGTTTGCAATATTGTTTAGATTTTTGCCTGATGGACGGCCTAAATGGTCAATTGCTTTCACAGGTGCTTTTTTAACAGCTATTTTGTTTACCATAGGTAAAATTATCCTGCATTGGTTGTTGAGCTATAGTAATATAAATACGGTGTACGGCACCTCCGCATCCATCGTTTTATTACTACTTTTTGTGTTTTATTCTGCGCTTATTCTTTTTTATGGTGCTGCCTTTACCAAGCTTTGGGGTATGTATAAAAATCGCCCCATCCGTCCACTCCCTCATGCTATGAAATACAGGTTAGTAGAAGAAGAGATTGAGGTAAAAAAATCTGAAGAATGATTTCAACAACAATTTCCAAGCAACAGGTTTCAATTTAAGATGAAATCCAATTATACCAGGTGGGAGTATAAAATCGAATAAGCTAATCATCTTTTTTAAAATTGCTGTAACATTCTACCTGCTGGTTTCGTCCTATTACAAACCTGCAACAATGAGAAAGTCTTTACCTTCAATTTTTATCCTGTTGTTAATAAGCCTAGTGGTTTTGCTACTGAGTTTTGGAGCAAACCGTTTTACAAATCCTTCGGAATGTGTAGTAAAAGCTTCCTGCCGAATACAAAAGAATAATAATTCAAATAATAAAGGGCTGCTTTGGGAATCCCTGCCTCATCAATTTGTTTCTTCCGTTTCTTTATAAATAAAAAATTATTCCCTTTGCTGTAACTTTTCGCTTACATCTTCGTATCAAAAAGGCAAAGCCATCATGACCACTGCTTTATGACGGAAAAGGACTATAATGATTGTGTAACCCATCACGCCGACAACGTGTATCGCTTTATTGTAAAGAATCTCCGGCATGAAGAAGATGCCCGTGATATAGTGCAATCAGCATTTGAAAAGCTATGGCGCAACAGGAACGAAGTAATATTTGAAAAAAGTAAATCTTACCTGTTTACTATTGCTTATAATGCCATGATAGATCATTTGCGGAAGGTAAAGCGAATACATTTGAAAGATGAGTTTGGACCTGAAACCAAAACCGAGCACCGTGAGTATAACAATGCAAAGGCAATTTTGGAAACAGCCATGCACAAACTAAGTGAAATACAGCGATCGCTGGTGATGCTGAAAGATTATGAAGGCTATAGTTACGAAGAAATCGGGCAGATAACAGGATTGAACAGCAGCCAGGTAAAAGTCTACCTGCATCGTGCCCGGCTTCAGTTAAAAGATTACCTGGTAAGAATAGAAAATGTCATTTAACAAACAAACCATATCAATCAACCGTAGCAACTACGAAGAATATTTTCTTTTGTATACAGATGGTGAGCTTGATGACCAACAGAATAAAATGGTGGAAGAGTTTGCCTCGCTTCACCCCGACCTTCTGGAAGAACTCGAGTTATTATGCGCCACTAAACTGCAACCCGAAAAACTAATTTTTAAGCATAAGGAAATATTATCATGTGAAATCCTTGAATTGAACAACATAGAATCCATGCTCCTTTATATTGATGATGAACTGCCCAGGAAAGAAGCAGCTTTGATCAGGCAGCGTATAGAAACAGATGTTGCATTCAAAGCACAGCATGATTATTTTCAACAACTAAAGCTTGATGCCGGAAAAAAAGTTATTTATCCGCACAAAAAAAAATTGTACCGTTTTACCAAACAGGAATACCCGCAGGCGTGGTTGAGGATTGCCGCCGCTATTTTTATTTTTTTCAGCATTGGTCTTCTCTTTTGGGTGAATAAAGGAAAAGATAATTTGCCTGTGGCTACATCCCAGCCAACACCAAAACAAAGAGCCGGTAATAAAGTGGAAAAAATCATGGTCACACCTGGTATTGTGCAAGAAATTGAAGCCATTCGTTCAGCCAAAGAAACTTCTCCATCTTTTGTAAAAAGAAATCAACCAAAATATAATCAAGCTCCTGTTGAGCATAAAACCAAAATTTATCTTTCTGCTCCGGATGATAAAACTATAGCACTCACCAATCAGCCTGCCATAAATGAAGATGACATTGAAAGCAGGGAAAAGCAGCCTTCACAACAAATACTTAACAACCCCACTGTAACAACTGCTGATGTACCCACGTACATACATTCAGAGGCTATTGCAAAACTACCCGCGGTAATAAATGCAGCAGCTTTTACCAGCGAAGAGAAAAAGGGTTCGTTCAGAGGCTTCCTGCGCAAGGCCACCCGTTTTATTGAACGCCGTACCGGCATCAATCCTGTTAACGATGACAACGAATTATTAATTGGAGTAGTTGCCATTAAATTATAATAATAGTTACAAATTGAATTTATGAAAAGAATAATATTTTCAGTTATAGCATTGGGTCTCATTATGACTTCCTTCGGCCAGGACAGTACGGTTAATGAAAGGGCCGACACGATTAAAATCGGCGGTATGGTTATTATTAAAAAGGGGGGTAAAAGTGATACTACAAGAAATAACCGGCAGATTTCAATATCCAATCGAAAACGTAACAAAAACTCAAATGTCCGGACGAACTGGTGGATTGTTGACCTCGGCTTCGCCAATTTTAATGATGAAACAGACTATACTTCTGCACAGGCACAAGGCTTTGTAAGCAATGCAGTTGGAGAAGATCAATTTAACCTCCGCACAGGAAAATCGATCAACGTAAACATATGGATGTTTATGCAAAAACTAAATCTGGTAAAGCATGCGTTAAATTTAAAATATGGTCTTGGCCTTGAACTGAACAATTACCGGTTTGATGATAAGCGTGTCCGTTTTATGGAAGATCCAACTATGGTCGTGTTGAACGATGATTGGAAAGACATTAAAAAGAATAAATTGGCCGTAGACTATGTCACAGTTCCTCTTCTGCTCAATATCAATTTCACGCCGGGCCGGCAGCGTGGCTTTGGATTAAGTGGTGGTGTGAGTGGTGGTTACTTTTATTCTGCCCGTCAAAAAATTAAGGACGGAGATAAAAAAGAAAAGACCCATGATGACTTTGATCTGCGCAAATGGAAATTATCCTACATTGGTGAGCTAAACCTTGGGCCGGTAATGCTTTATGGATCTTATGCCATGAAAAGTATGTGGGAAAAAGGTTTGGAACAAACGCCATACAACGTAGGATTACGGTTGAGTCATTTTTAATAACAAAACTTTTTCTAAGTAAAAGCCCTGTTGATAAATAATCTGCAGGGTTTTTGCATAAAGCCATCTGTTAAAAAATTATCTTAGTATACTAAAAATATTTACCGCACCGTTACCTTTTTGAGACGCTAAACCACTTTCTGAAAACAAAATGAAAATCACCTTTTTGCTGAGCCTGTTTATTGCCGGAGGCGCTTTACTTTTTAAGAATAGTACGCCCGATAGTAAGCTTACTATTGTTTCCTATAATACAAGCAAGGCAAAAAAATCTTCCTCCCATCCACAGGCTCCTATCCGCATCATTATAGATAAATCAGACTATGAGCTTCATGTATATGATGCCAAAGGATGGTTTGCTACCTACCCTGTTGTTTTTGGTAATGATCCGATGAGAGATAAAAAAGTAGAAGGTGACCGGTGTACTCCGGAAGGGAGCTTTAAAATTGTGAATAAAAAGCCGCACCAGAAATGGAGCCGTTTCATGTTATTGGATTATCCCAACCAGGAAACCATGGCAAAATTCAACCATCGAAAACAACGTGGAGAGATTCCAAAAAATGCCTCTCCTGGCGGCGGTGTAGGCATCCATGGCACATGGCCCCATGAGGATTTTATAGTAGACCGTTACAAGAACTGGACTTTGGGCTGTATTTCATTGAAAAATTCTGACGTACAGGATCTATATAGTTATATTCCTATGAACACACCCGTTACTATCCGCAGATAATCATGGAGGCAGGCTGGCAAGAAAAAGGTTGACCTCTCTTTGCCAGGTGATGGCATCATGTTGCAGCAAAAGCTCATGATTGGCTGCAGAATATATAACCAACTTTTTATTTGAAGAAGACAGGCAGCTGAAAATGATGTCTGTTTCTTTTTTGGTAACAAGGTAATCTTTAGCACCCCACTGCAAAAGCACCGGACAATGAACTTCGCGGGCATAGGTGCATGTATTATGCTTATAACCATTATACCCTTGTTCCAGTCCCAGCCAACCGGTCACCAGGAATGAAAAGGGTTGTTCAGGAAACCCAAATGATTTTATTCTGGCTTTGATATGATCATGAAGCGAGGCAAAGGGCATATCGGCAATAAGGGCATCAGGTTTCACTTTTTTATCATGCACTGCTTTTAAAATCACAACGGCGCCCAATGAGCTTCCATATAAAATTATTTTTTTGTTATTGCGTGACCGTGCAAAATTAAATGCAGCTTCTACTTCTGCAGTTTCTTCAACACCAAAGCTTGTATACCTGCCGCTGCTGTTACCATGACCGCGGAAATCAATGAGCAGTACATTATATCCTAAGTTTTTAAACCGGGCAGCCTCTGCTAACAGTATGGATTTATTGGTGTTGATACCATGAAAAAAAAGCACACAGCCCTTTGCCTGATCCGTATTGCCATACCAGCCATCTATTTTATAACCATCGTCTATAGTTAATTGAATCCGTTCAAACGGAAAAGATGGAAACTCCTTAACTGTAAGCTTATAGTATTTGGGGCCTGCAAACAGCAGCCATGTTTAGGAAAAAATTGTAGAGTGAGTATTTGTTTGTTTGTTATCCTCCGGATAAAAATGGGTGAGCTTATACGCATAGAGCGCAGCGCTCAGGTTGATCAAAGCCAGTTGAGTTAACAGGATCCATAACAGCCATTTGAACAGGCGATTGACCTTTCTAGTCCGTATTTCTCTTTTGATGACGACATGAATATTGAATGCTGATTAAAGACTGGCTGCTGCAATGTCATGCACCATTGCAGGATCTAATAAAGTTGAAGTATCACCAAAAGATGCTTTTTCTCCTTCTGCAATTTTCCGGAGTATGCGGCGCATGATCTTACCACTCCGCGTTTTGGGCAGCCCGTTTACGAACTGAATTTTATCGGGCCTGGCTATGGCACCTATTACTTTAGCCACTGTTTGTGCTATATCACGCCGTGTCAACTCTTCATCATCGTGCGTTCCCTGGTAGATTATATAAGCATAAATACCCTGTCCCTTGATATCGTGTGGATAGCCTACTACGGCACTTTCCACCACACCGGTATGCATGTTGATAGCGTTTTCTACTTCCGCAGTGCCTATGCGGTGTCCACTCACATTGAGCACATCATCAACCCTGCCGGTGATACGATAATTTCCTGCCTCATCACGCAGTGCACCATCACCGGTAAAATAAAGATTGGGGTATGTTGCAAAATAGTTTTGCCTGCACCGTTCATGATCTCCATAGGTGGTTCGTATTATAGAAGGCCATGGAGCTTTGATACATAAATTTCCAGAAGCAGGATTACCCTTCACTTCATTTCCTGCATCATCTACAAGTAAAGGCTGCACACCCGGCATCGGCAGAGTAGCATGTGCAGGTTTTGAAGGAGTGATGCCTGCTATATTTGAAATCAATACACCGCCTGTTTCTGTCTGCCACCAGGTATCTACAATAGGGCATTTGCCTTTTCCCACATGTTCGTCATACCAATGCCAGGCTTCTTCATTGATCGGTTCACCCACTGTGCCCAACACTTTTAAAGTAGACAGATCTTTATTTTCAAATGGCGCCAGGCCAAAGCCCATCAGCGATCGAATGGCTGTTGGTGCAGTATATAAAATATTGACTTTGTGTTTGTCAATAATATCCCAAAAACGGCCTGCATCAGGCCAGGTGGGTATGCCTTCAAACATTAGGGATGTGGCGCCTGCACAAAGAGGTGCATATAAAATATAACTATGGCCGGTAATCCAGCCAATATCTGCGGTACAGAAAAAAACATCTCCGGGCTGGTATTGAAATACATTGACAAAAGTATAAGTAGTATACACCATGTATCCTCCGCAGCTATGCACTACACCTTTTGGTTTGCCAGTAGAGCCTGATGTGTACAGGATAAACAACGGATCTTCCGCATCCATTTCTACAGCCTCCAGCCCCTGCCTTACCTTACCCGTTGGTAATCCAACAGGCACTATGGCTTTGCTTTTCAAGGTTTCCTGATTCTTTATAAAATCTTCGTTAGGCGAGGGCTGTGAATGGGTCACTCCCCCACCGGGGGAGCCGGAGGGGGCTGCCACTTTCTCCATTTCATCTTCCCACCACACATCCCTGTCTTTCATCATACTTACAGAAGTTTCGGTACGTGAATACACAATTACCCTTTTTACAAAAGGACATGAAACCAATGCATCGTCAATTACTTTTTTTAGCGGTATCTCTTTTGCGCCACGAAAAGCACCGTCACAGGTAATGATGAACTCAGCATGAGCATCCTGCAGCCTGTCGGCTATGCTTTGCGCACTGAAGCCGCCAAAGATTACGGAATGAATAGCACCAATCCGTGCACAGGCTAATACTGCAATTGCCAACTCTGGGATCATACCCATGTAAAGACATACCCGGTCACCCTTGATTACCCCATTGTTTTTTAATACCTGCGCAAAGCGGCAAACCTGCACATGCAGGTTGCTATACGTAAGTACACGGTGTTGCTCTGCCGGATCATTGGGCTCCCAAATAATTGCGGGCTTGTTCCCCAATGTCTTTAAATGCCTGTCGAGGCAATTTTCAGTGATGTTAAGTTTTCCCCCTGCAAACCATTTTATATCCGGGCCGGTAAAATTCCACTCAAGCGTTTTATCCCATTGCTTTTTCCAGGAAAATTGATTTGCAATGTCAGCCCAGAATTCTTCCGGCTGATTAATGCTGCTTTCGTAAGCCTTTTTATATTCCTCGAAACTTTTGAGCTGGAAAGGATAAGACATTTCAGGTATAAAAAATTTGACTGATAAACTTAACAAATAACTTTTACATCAATCCTGATTAATTAACACTTTAAATGTTTTGCACACCGTCTCAAGACTAAATACATTTGAATAACCTAAGATGTAGCAACATGTATTCATACGAAAAATTATTGCAGGAAAATAAGGCATGGGCTAAAGAAAAAATTGACAGGGATCCCGGTTATTTTGAACGTCTTGCACACCTGCAAAAACCGGATTTTTTATGGATAGGCTGCAGTGACAGCCGTGTGCCTGCCAATGAAATTACCGGAACGCAGCCGGGAGAGATTTTCGTACACCGCAATGTCGCTAACCTGGTAGTGAACAATGATGTGAATTTACTCGCAGTATTGGATTTTGCAGTGACACAATTGAAAGTAAAACATGTGATCATTTGCGGGCATTATGGTTGCGGAGGCATTTCTGCTGCTGCTACCAAACGCGATTATAAACCTGTATTAAATATGTGGTTGCGACATATAAAAGACGTGTACAGGCTACATCAAAAAGAGCTGGATAGTATAACAGATAATGATACCCGCATTGACCGCTTAGTGGAGTTAAATGTACAGGAGCAAATCTTCAACCTGGCAAAAACGACAATCATTCAAAGGGCATGGAAAAAGGAACAACGTCCTGACCTGCATGGTTGGGTTTATGGTTTAAAAGATGGAATCATAAAACCGGTTTATGAAATGAAAGCAGGAACGCAAATTGATCCCCTTTATGAATATGATGATCTTTGAATCACATCAAAGTGTGGTAATTCAAAAATCAATTTGAAAAAAGATAACCTAAACCATTTCAATTATAATAAAAGTACAGTCCACTTTCCGCCAACTTTCCTATTTTTAAAAACAAACCTTCGTCAATGAACCAACCCTCAACAAAGGGAATCTGGAAAGTGATCACAGCTTCTTCAGTAGGCACATTGATTGAGTGGTACGACTTCTATATTTTTGGAAGTCTTTCCACTATCATCGCTGCAAAATTTTTTCCTTCCGAAAATCCCACTGCAGCTTTACTATCTACACTGGCGACGTTCGCAGCAGGTTTTATTGTCCGGCCTTTTGGTGCATTGGTGTTCGGCAGGCTTGGTGACCTTATAGGCAGGAAATACACATTTTTATTGACCCTTGTATTGATGGGGATTTCCACTTTTTTAATCGGATTGGTTCCTTCATACGCCTCAATTGGTGCATGGGCTCCTGTTTTGGTATTGGTACTGCGTTTATTACAAGGACTGGCATTGGGTGGAGAGTATGGAGGAGCTGCTACTTATGTCGCTGAACATTCGCCTTCAAACCGCAGGGGCTTTTTCACGAGCTGGATACAGACTACAGCCACTTTAGGATTATTCCTTTCGCTGGGTGTGATACTTTCTATTAGAAGAATTGTGGGAGTAGAGGAATTTACAGATGGCAATGGCTGGCGGTATCCATTTTTGCTTTCCATAATATTGGTTATTGTCTCTATTATCATTCGTTTGAAAATGCAGGAGTCACCGCTTTTCGCAAAGCTGAAAGCAGAAGGAAAGACTTCTGTAAATCCGCTTAAAGAAAGTTTTGGACATAAAACAAATTTTAAAATGGTGCTGCTGGCGCTTTTTGGTGTAACCATGGGCCAGGGTGTGATCTGGTATACAGGACAATTCTACGCACAGAATTTTATCTTAACCAAATGTAGCATCGAGTATGAACAGGCTAATACAATTATACTTATTGCTTTATTAATTGCCACACCATTTTTTATTGTTTTTGGTACTTTATCAGATAAATGGGGAAGAAAAAATATAATGTTGGCAGGAATGTTATTAGGTGTGATCTTTTACAGGCCAATTTTTCAACAGCTTTATGATATTGCTGATACAAACAAAAAAGAAATAGTTAGCAACTTTGAAATTTCGTCAGAACAAAAACTCACGGTATTTGGTGATGGCACGAAATTGAAAATGACAAACAAAACACTTAACGCAAAATTGGAGGTTAAAAAAGAAATCATTTTAAGTGACAAGGGAAAATGGAACATGGTCTTTTTAATAGCTCTGATGGTGCTTTTTGTAACCATGGTATATGGACCGGTGGCTGCATTCCTGGTGGAGCTGTTTCCGACCAAGATCAGGTATACCTCCATGTCTTTGCCTTATCATATCGGTAACGGTGTGTTTGGGGGGTTAGTTCCTTTTATTGCTACACTGTTAACCACACTTCCGGGAGCTGATCACCTGTCAGGCCTTTGGTATCCAATAATCGTTGCAGCATTATGTTTTGTAATCGGAAGTTTATATTTATCAAACAGGAAAGATGAAAATATTGCGGATTAAATATTTTTTAAAATGAATAGCCTGAAACGTTACCTGGGAATGGTATGGATGCTTATTGGGCCGGTAGCGATCATTGTACTGCTTTATAGTGCCTTCCAAAATATAGACACAGCCGGCAAGGGAGATATCAACAAACCGCTGCCATGGGTCATCATTATTTCCATCTTCACACCAATTGCTATTGGTTTATCCATTTTTGGTTGGTATGCCTGGAAGGGTGAGTTTGATGCCAACTTATCCCAAAAGCATTCTACTGAATGAAAGACTTAGAATACAAAAAGCTAATTTATATTGGGTTGCATTCTAATACATCAAATATTTACTTAACGATCGCAAATGTTTGGCTTTAGCTTTCCCTCCTTTGGAGGGCTGGGGAGGCAGCATTATCTTTGATCCATGTCCATTGAAGTAAAGAACCTGACGAAAATATATGGTGATCAAAAAGCGGTAAATGATATTTCTTTTACAATAAACAAAGGCCAAATCGTTGGCTTCCTGGGACCCAATGGAGCAGGAAAATCAACTACGATGAAGATGATAACAGGCTACCTTGAACCGACTGCCGGCGAAATCAAAGTCTGTGACATTGATGTACGCAAACATCCATTGGAAACTAAAAAAAACGTTGGCTATTTACCAGAGAGCAATGCACTTTATTATGATATGTACATACGTGAATATTTAGGTTTTGTTGCTGATGTACATAAAATAAGTAAAAGAAAGTCAGCCATAGAAAACGTGATCGCACTGACAGGCTTAACGCCTGAAAGTAAAAAAAAAATAGGCCAGCTTTCAAAAGGCTATAAACAAAGAGTAGGAATATCAGCTGCACTTATTCATAACCCCAGGATATTGATTCTCGATGAGCCTACCAGTGGTTTGGATCCCAACCAGATCATTGATATACGGAACGTGATAAAGGACCAGGGCAAGGATAAGCTTGTACTTTTTTCTTCTCACATTTTACAGGAAGTAGAGGCGATTTGCGACCGCGTCATTATTATCAACAAAGGAACCATCGTCGCTGATGATCAACTATCCCATTTGCAAAAAAGATCCAATTCTACTACTGTAAAAGTAGGTTTCAAAGAAGCTCTGGAAAAAGAATGGTTAACCCGTATCGCTTCTGTACAATCGGTTGATAAAATAGATAGTCATAACTGGAATATTCAAACCAACGAACCAGAGACAGTACGTAAAAGCCTGATGGAACTTTCACTGCAACAAAATCTCAACATTGTTTCGCTTCAAACACAAAAAGAAAGCTTAGAAAAAATCTTCAGGGAATTGACAACAGAGTTTCAACCAGCTAAATGATTACAAAAAAAATTCCCTATACTTATAAATCACCCCTACGCTACCCTGGGGGAAAATCAAGGGCAGCAGAAACCATTGCATCTTTTTTTCCAGAAATAACAGCGCTTGTTTCACCATTTTTTGGTGGTGGATCTTTGGAGCTTTACTTAAGTGCAAAAGGCATCCGTGTTTTAGGTTTTGATATTTTTGCACCTCTCGTTGAGTTTTGGCAGTGTTTGTTAACCGATCCCGAAAAATTAGCTTCGGCTGTCAGAAAATATTATCCGCTATCGAAAGAAGATTTTTATTGTTTGCAAAAAAACCAAATGAATTTTAAATTAAAATTGGAAAGAGCAGCGGTATATTATGTAATTAACCGTTCTTCTTTTTCTGGCTCTACACTTTCCGGCGGTATGTCGCCTCTTCATCCCCGCTTTACTTTAAGTGCTATTGAACGGGTTAGAAATTTCAATAATCCTTTAATAAATATAAAGCAGGCTCATTTCAGTGAATCACTATCACGATATAAGAATGTATTTGCTTATCTGGATCCTCCTTATTTTATTGAAAATTCATTATATGGCAGAAATGGAGATGCACATAGAAACTTTGCACACCAGGAGCTGGCAGCCTTGCTCCGGAGCAGGGAAAAATGGATTCTTTCTTATAACGATTGTACACGAATAAGGAACCTATATAAAGGATTCCGCATAACCACTCCCGAATGGAAATATGGCATGTCTGTCAATAAAGATTCAAATGAAGTGCTGATCTTCAGTAAAGATCTTTCTTAATTTTTGCAGCAACATACATTGTTCTTTTCTTTGCATCCTGCATATACTTATCAGGCCACAATTAAAAATTATTTTTCATTCATGCTGAAAAACTAAAACCACGAAATATTATGAGCAGTATAGCCGAAATTTTTGCCAGACAGATATTAGACAGCCGCGGCAATCCAACCATAGAAGTAGATGTGATCACTGATGAAGGCGCTTTTGGAAGAGCTGCCGTACCAAGCGGAGCAAGCACTGGTGTACATGAAGCTGTGGAGTTGAGAGACGAAGACAAATTGATATATGGGGGGAAAGGCGTATTGAAAGCTGTAGAAAATGTAAATGATACCATTACACCAGAACTCCTTGGTTATGATGTGGCAGACCAAACAGGCATAGATCAGTTTATGATAGAGCTGGATGGCACTAAAAATAAAGGAAAACTTGGCGCCAATGCCACCCTTGCCGTCAGTATGGCTATAGCCAAAGCTGCTGCTGAAGAAGCAGCACTTCCACTCTTCCGGTATATCGGCGGCACAAATGCTAAAACGCTGCCCGTTCCTATGATGAATATCCTGAACGGCGGTGCACATGCCGATAATAAAATCGACTTCCAGGAATTCATGGTCATGCCTGTAGGTGCCCAAAATTTCAGCGAAGGATTACGCTGGGGTGTTGAAATTTTTCATGCCTTGAAAACGGTATTGAAGAAAAAAGGGTACAGCACAAACGTGGGAGATGAAGGTGGTTTTGCACCTAATATAGGATCGAATGAAGAAGCAATAGAAACGGTGTTAACAGCAATAGATGCAGCAGGCTTTAAAACAGCTGTCAATAAAGATTCAAATGAAGTGCTGATCTTCAGTAAAGATCTTTCTTAATTTTTGCAGCAACATACATTGTTCTTTTCTTTGCATCCTGCATATACTTATCAGGCCACAATTAAAAATTATTTTTCATTCATGCTGAAAAACTAAAACCACGAAATATTATGAGCAGTATAGCCGAAATTTTTGCCAGACAGATATTAGACAGCCGCGGCAATCCAACCATAGAAGTAGATGTGATCACTGATGAAGGCGCTTTTGGAAGAGCTGCCGTACCAAGCGGAGCAAGCACTGGTGTACATGAAGCTGTGGAGTTGAGAGACGAAGACAAATTGATATATGGGGGGAAAGGCGTATTGAAAGCTGTAGAAAATGTAAATGATACCATTACACCAGAACTCCTTGGTTATGATGTGGCAGACCAAACAGGCATAGATCAGTTTATGATAGAGCTGGATGGCACTAAAAATAAAGGAAAACTTGGCGCCAATGCCACCCTTGCCGTCAGTATGGCTATAGCCAAAGCTGCTGCTGAAGAAGCAGCACTTCCACTCTTCCGGTATATCGGCGGCACAAATGCTAAAACGCTGCCCGTTCCTATGATGAATATCCTGAACGGCGGTGCACATGCCGATAATAAAATCGACTTCCAGGAATTCATGGTCATGCCTGTAGGTGCCCAAAATTTCAGCGAAGGATTACGCTGGGGTGTTGAAATTTTTCATGCCTTGAAAACGGTATTGAAGAAAAAAGGGTACAGCACAAACGTGGGAGATGAAGGTGGTTTTGCACCTAATATAGGATCGAATGAAGAAGCAATAGAAACGGTGTTAACAGCAATAGATGCAGCAGGCTATAAAACAGGTTCGCAGATAATGATTGCCATGGATGCGGCAAACAGTGAGTTGTGGAAGGATGGAAAATACATCTTTCACAAAAGTGACGGCAAAAAAATGAGTTCGGATGAATTGGTAAAATTCTGGGAAAACTGGGTGCGGCAATACCCCATTAACTCTATTGAAGATGGCATGGCTGAAGATGACTGGGATGGCTGGAAATCATTGACAGAGGCTGTAGGCTCCAAATGCCAGTTGGTGGGTGATGACCTTTTTGTAACCAATGTGGAGCGATTGCAGCAAGGAATAGATAAAGAGATTGGTAATGCTTTGCTGGTAAAAGTAAACCAGATAGGAACCGTAACTGAGACCATCAATGCAGTAACGATGGCGCAACATAATGGCTACAATACCATCATGAGTCATCGCAGCGGAGAAACAGAAGATACTACGATTGCAGACCTCGCAGTTGCACTCAATTGTGGCCAGATAAAAACCGGTTCAGCAAGCCGCACAGACAGGATGGCAAAGTATAATCAATTGATACGTATAGAAGAATTGCTGGGTAGCTCAGCTTACTATCCCGGTAATAAATTAAAATTTGGTAAATAATATATAGTTATCAGCCGGACGATGCAGCGGCAAATTGTCATTATGGAAATTGATACTTCGTGTTTACATGGCAGTTATGTATACCTCGAGCATTTGCATCCTGACCATATTTCCATATTGAAAGAATTAGCAAAAAATGAGCGGATCTGGGAATATACAAGAACCATTTTGATCAATGAAAATTATGAAGAGCAGTTTGAAAAATATATAACTGCTGCCATGGATGAACGCTTCACAGGTGGGCAGCACAGTTTTGTGATTCATGATACAGCATCAGATAAGCCTGTTGGCATGACCCGCTATTATAAGCATGAACCGGCGCATAAAAGAACAAGCATTGGCTATACCTGGTATGTACCGGAGGTATGGGGCAAGGTGCACAATAAGGAATGTAAACTATTATTGTTACAATATGCTTTTGAAAATTTAAATTTTCAACGGGTAGAATTTGAAGTGGCGCACCAAAACATCCGTTCCCAGAAAGCGGTGGAAAAGATTGGTGGAATAAGAGAAGGTTTATTGCGCAAACATGGCTTGCATGCTGATGGTAGTTATCGCAATACCTGCGTATTCAGTATTATCGATGATGAATGGCCTGTAAAAAAACAGCTTCTGCAGAATTTAATTCAAGACAGTTCCAAATAATTATAATATGGGCCTTGATCTATAAAATGAGTTTTATATCTTCGTAACCAACGCTCCTCATTCTTATGAAATTATTTTCCTATTTCACCTTCCTGCGCAATAAATTTATCATTGCCGCAATTTTTTTTACCGGCTGGATCATTTTTTTTGACAAAAATGATCTGTTCACTCAGTTTGAGAGAAGCAATGAATTGAATGAATTAAAGGAAAGCAAACTTTATTTTCAAAATCAGATAGAAATAGAACGTAAATTTTCTGACGACCTCCGTAATAATCCCACTGCAATTGAAAAATTTGCCCGCGAAAAATACCTGATGAAGCGGGATAATGAAGACCTTTTTATCATTCAACCGGCACAGATGAAAGAAAAGCCATAAAGGTTGCACAATATTCTTTCTTCACTATGCGTTTACTTAACCGGACAACCTGAACAATACATCTCGTTCAGGATTAAAGGATGAATATGCACAATTTAACACCTGAAGATCTGCTTCTCTATTTATATAAAGAAACATCAGCAGAATTAACAGCAGCAGTAGAAGAAGCGCTGGTTAGTGACTGGACTTTAAGGGAAAAATTATCAGTATTAAAAACAGCTCAGGAGCGCCTGAACAAGCTTGTGGAAGCGCCCAGAACCCAAGTCGTTTTGAACGTCTTAAAGTATGCAGCGCAATCTGAAAAGATAACCTCCTAAATGTCCTGACTATCTTAGCGGTTCTTTATGAACCGTAAAGATCGTTTTCAATTTGTCATCAGCTATTTTCAGGAGGTATTGCCTGAACCCGAAACAGAACTTCATTTCCAGGATAAATACCAGTTATTAGTTGCTGTTATACTTTCTGCCCAATGCACCGACAAGCGGGTAAACAATACCACGCCCCAACTTTTTAAAAAATATCCCGATATTATTTCACTTGCCGGAGCCAAATATGATGAGGTTTTTGAGATAATAAAAAGCATTTCCTTTCCAGGTAATAAATCACGTCATTTGATAGGCATGGCTACCATGGTGAAAGAAAAATTCGGAGGAATTATTCCTATGAGTGTAGAAGAATTGGTACTGTTGCCGGGTGTGGGCCGCAAAACGGCTAATGTAATAACCTCGGTTATAGATAACCAGCCAAATCTGGCAGTAGATACACATGTATTCAGGGTGGCTGCCCGAATAGGACTTACCCTTAGAGCCAAAACACCTTTGGCAACCGAATTACAGTTATTGAAATATATTCCAAAGGAACTGGTGCCTAAATTTCACCATTGGCTTATATTACATGGACGCTATATCTGCATAGCAAGAAAGCCAAAATGCCCGCAATGCGGTTTACAACCCGCATGTTTATACTTACAAAATCTTTTAAAAAGGCAAGATAATGAGAGCCAACGTGCTATTTAACCATTTTTAACAACAAAGCCGGTTAAACGCTGATTTTTGGCTTAACGGTTGTTCTATATGAATCACCTGCTATAAGTTGTACATTAGTAACTAATCAGAGAAGAATTCTATGACGACATCTGCAAATCACGGATTTAATAGTTTATTATCAATTGACCCCCTGGTAGCCGTCCTCAGGAAAATGATCAGGGAAGGCAAGCCCGGCGTAAAAAAATTATATCAAAATTTATTAACTGAAATAGAGGCTCAGCCTGAATTGCTGGAACCTATCAACGATCCTGCAGTTTGGCAAAAGCACCATGAGGTGGTGGAGACCCTGTTTTCTACCATTTTTCCTCCCAGCACTACTGCCAACCAGGGTATGTATGCTATTTCATTCCCATTCAGGTCTGAAACAGTATACGCCTCTCCATCTTTCAAAGAACAGTTTTTAAAAGATGGCTCAAACCTGATAACAGTAGAGGATACCAAGACCAGTTACACTATAGCCAAGGCCTCGCAGAACCTTGCCTATAATCTGATCCTGCGAAAATTTTATTCCTGGGATGTTTCTGCTATTGCATCTTCTGTGCATCATTTTGTTGACAGTGAAACAGGATTGACAAAATACCTGGAGCTGAAACTGAATGCCCAGTTCGTAGAAGTGAAGATGACCAATCCTGAGTTTGAGCTCCCTACCAGCTATGCCATGCAACGTTCGCTGGATATTGAAGAATTGAAAAAAACATTTCCCATAGATAATTTCCTGTTCGAAGGTTTGGTAGTAATTGATGTATTGGATGTAACAAGTGAACAGGCAATAGCGGAAATTAAAAATATTCTAATACAAATCAATGCCTTTTCAGATGTTACTGTCTACGACAGGCTGCAGGAAAATATACAGGTATTCCTTGGGCTGAAAGATGTGAATGTGGGCATTACACCTTTTTATAAAATAAATGATTATTACCTCTTTTCAGAATTGCATTATAAAAACAGCGGGCTTTTTAAAAATGAAAAAGTTTCTGTTCATAAATACCATGCAACAAAAAAAGTACAAAATGTTTTCCAGGGAACAGATCAACCGCAGTTATACCAGACATTAGATGATAAAAGCGCCCTTCAAAACGAAATCTTACCCTATTATTACGAACTGGGCATCAGGAGTCTTATTCTTTGTCCTCTCAAATGTGAAGATGGGCTGCTGATCGGCTTGCTTGAAATATCCAGCCAGATAGAAGGCAGGTTAAAATTTCACCACCTTTCCAGGATCAATTCTGCTATGCAATTATTCACACTTGCCCTTGAAAAAAGTATTGAAGGCCTGGAACTGCAGATCGATAAAACGATTAAAGAACATTTTACTTCCATACAACCCGCAGTAGAATGGAAATTCACTGAAGCTGCATTTGATTTTATCCAGCATCGCCAGGTAAATGAAATGGCTAAATTGCCGCCAATCACTTTTAATGAAGTGTACCCATTGTATGCAGCAATAGACGTAAAAAATTCTTCAGTAAAGCGTAATAATGCTATACAGCTTGATTTGCTTGAGCAACTGAACCTGGTGAACTCTGTATTGGAAAAAGCAAATAATAAAATTGAATTTCCCCTTCTTAAAGAAATACAATACAAAGTTGATAAATACATTGCCTCCACTTCCGAAAACCTGCTATCGGATGATGAAATGATGATCTATGAATTTTTACAACACGATATAGACGGGTTGTTCAAGCATCTGCGCACCACCCGGCCAGAGTTAAACCGGATCATAGATAATTATTTTACTGCTCTGGATCCGCAAAAGAAAATAATTTATCACCATCGCAAGCAGTATGAAGATGCGATTACCAAGATCAATGATACATTAGACAGGTTTATGGACCGTGAGCAAGACCAGATGCAACAGATATATCCTCATTTTTTTGAACGCTACATCACTGATGGCATAGAGTTCAATATTTATATTGGCCAATCCATGGCACCCCATCATCCTTTTGATGAGATATATGTGAGCAATTTAAAAATGTGGCAGCTTACCCTGCTCATCAGGGCGGCACGCATTACACATTCTTTAGAGAAAAAGTTACCGCTCCATTTACAAACAACCCAATTAATTCTTGCTCATTGTATTCCGTTGTCAATCTCCTTCAGAAATAAGGAACGAAAATTTGATGTGGATGGCGCTTACAATATCCGTTATGAGATCGTAAAAAAACGGATTGACAAAGTGCATCTGCGTGATTCAGAGGAACGCTTAACACAGCCAGGGAAAATTGCAATTGTTTATTCACAGCAAAAAGAGCTGAATGAATACCTGGAATATATAGATTTTCTACAAAACGAAAACATGCTCACCGGCGAAACTGAATTTCTTGAACTGGAAGAATTACAAGGTATCAGTGGTTTAAGAGCATTACGCCTCGAGGTAAATCTTGAAAGTGATCATGTGCCAAAAACCGAATACTCAAAGGTAACGTCACAGCAATTACTGAATAAATAAGAACATTCTGATAATATTTATTCTACTCTAAAACTGGTATCCAAATGTAATCATTGGTAGAAACTTTTCTTCTTTGGACCGGGTAGCCAATGCGGTAACCACAAATCTTCTGATAGGTGCAAACCATATCCCACCGCCATTTCCAACATGCCAGTCGCTTGAATTTTCACCTGTCACCTTCACCCGGCCTACATCATTGAATGCGAGGATTCCCATTGAACCAGGGAAGAGGTAGGTATTGAACTCTGCCAGCTTAATTCTTATCTCGGTATTATTATACATTATGGTACGACCGCCAAAACGATCCCTCCGGTAACCCCGTAAATTTTCAGTACCACTGAGATAATAAGCCTGGGGAAATTCATAATCACCGAAAATGCGCCCATAACCAAACCGGCTGGCAAGCACTATCCTTGGCAGGCTAAACAAACTGGCGAATATCCGCATGTCCACATCAGCCTTGGTGAGGTTGTCGCTGTATTCGTTCAACCCGAAAAGAGGACGAATGTTTAAGTCCATTACAAAACCACGAGTTGGAAGAACCTGGTTGTTTTTCGAATTGATATCAAGTTTGAATGCAGGGCCTGCAAACATTCTTCCTTTATATAATGTAGCTGGGTCAAGTCCGTTTGACCCTGTTTCATTTACATATTTACCATTGTTTTCTTTATTCGAAACTCGGAAGCCCTCGAAGCTAACTCCGTAATTTACCCTCATCCATGATTGAAGTTGGCGCCTGAGTAATACAGATACGTTGCCTGTATTGTACCTGGCTCTGTAATATTTTTCTGCCCCTGGTTTATTCTCATCAAAAACTGTTTCATTACCCAGTCCAAAGAAATTTGTGACATTGATAGGTGCACGCAGGTCGCCACGAAGAAGGAGATCGTGATAACCGATTGTTTTTATAAAATCGCCTTCGTAAGTAAAGCGGTAAGATGAGGTTTTCAATGCTCTGCTGCCACTGATATAATGGCGTAATTTGTATGGATCTTTTCTGAAGCCTTGCTTGGTAACCTCTAATTGGCCCCCTAGATATAAACCGTCATCTACATTATAGGACGCTTTCAACGTAGGTTTGACTATATCGTATTTAAAGTTCAGCCGGTCGTACCGGTTC